>JAEEGJ010002868.1_pt1 | contig 75257 bp, 71 predicted proteins | sample 8958761 | NCBI WGS metagenome assembly JAEEGJ01 (sample SAMN16246546, study PRJNA631951) | gut metagenome | biome: gut microbiome; feature: rumen; material: RS-attached | host: Bos | place: Iran: Karaj | collected 2018-10 | reverse complement strand
TGTGGATGCGCGTCAAGGAAAATGACGAAGTTGAAACTCAGGTCGGCAAGTTCTTCACGACCGAACAACTTAACGAACTCCGCGACGCTGTTGGCGCTAAGTGCGGCGACATGATGTTCTTCATCGCCGGTCCGGAAAAGATTGCAGCTACGGCTATGGGTCAGCTCCGCTTGGAAGTTGCCCGTATCAAGGGTCTCCGCGATCCGAAGAAGCGTGAATTTGTGTGGATTACCGAATTCCCGATGTTCGAATACAGCGACACGGAAGGCCGTTACATGGCTATGCACCACCCGTTCACGAACCCGCTTCCGGAACATTTGGACATGATGCTCGGTGGCAACCTCAAGGATTGCAACGCTGAAGCTTATGACCTTGTTCTTAACGGTGTGGAAATCGGTGGTGGTTCTATCCGTATTCACAACCCGGAAGTCCAGGAAAAGGTGTTCCGCTTGCTCGGCCTCTCCGAAGAACAGGTTCGCACCAAGTTCGGCTTCTTCGTCGATGCATTCAAGTACGGCGCTCCTCCGCACGGTGGTCTCGCCTTCGGTCTCGACCGCGTTGTTGCTACTATGGAAGGTGAAGAATCTATCCGTGATTACATCGCATTCCCGAAGAACACGAGTGCTTCTAGCCCGATGGACCAGTGCCCGAGCGAAGTGGACCTCCAGCAGCTGCAGGACATCCACATCTCCGTGCAGATGCCGAAAACCAAGTAAGGCGAGTGCCGCGCCAGGCTGCTTGCAGACTGGCATGGTTGAGCCGCTTGGGTTGCGCTCATAGAGCGCCACGGTAACGAGAAAAAGTAAAAGGTTGTCATGCCCGCGAAGGCGGGCATCTCCCTTTTAAAAAAAGGACGGGTTGAAGCCCGTCTTTTTTGTATATACTGATTCCGGCACGGAGGCCGGAATGACAATGGCACAATGGCTCTATGGCCGGAATGACACGTTCGCGACTTTAATAAAAATGGCGGGTTTCGACCCGCCATTTTTACTTAGACTTTAAGACTGTCTTGTTGAAGGCTTCGGGGGTGGTGAATGTCGGCACGATTTTGTGCAATGCGGCAATGGCCTTCTGGTCGTCATTGGCCTGCGCGGCATTCTTGAGGTCCCACAGCTGGTTGATGAAAGAACTCAAGTCAATCTGGATTTGCTTGCCAATGTAGATAAGCTTGTTCTTAGTCTTTTGCAAGCCTTCCTCGCCCATCAAAAGTTCCTCGAGCAGCTTTTCACCCGGGCGGAGCCCCGTAAACTTGATTTCGACATCCTTATACGGCACCTTGCCGTACATGCGGATGAGGTTTTCGGCCAAAGTAACAATCTTCACCGGCTGGCCCATGTCAAGCACAAAGATTTCACCGCCATGCGCAAAGCTTGCGGCTTCGAGCACCAGGTTCACCGCTTCCGGAATCGTCATGAAGTAGCGGATAATGTCCGGGTGCGTCACCGTCACGGGCTTGCCCTGTTCAATTTGGCGCTTGAACAGCGGAATCACAGAGCCGTTCGAACCGAGGACATTACCAAAGCGCGTCGTTACAAATTCAGTCTCGCAATCCTTCTGTTGAGCAAAGAACTGCACAATCATTTCGCAGCAACGCTTTGATGCGCCCATCACGTTTGTCGGGTTCACAGCCTTGTCGGTACTGATCATCACGAACTTGTTCACTCCGTTAATAAGCGAAAGCGTCGCCATGTTGAACGTTCCGATGACGTTGTTCTTGATGGCTTCCATCGGGTTGCTTTCCATCAAGGGGACGTGCTTGTGCGCGGCAGCATGGAAAACAACATTCGGCTTGTACTTCTTGAAAATCTGGTTCATGCGGAAGTAGTCGCGAACGCTTGCAATAATCGTCACCAGATTCAGGTCCTTGCCGTACTCCATCACAAGTTCTTGCTGGATATCGTAGGCGTTGTTTTCGTAAATATCGACAATGATGACCTGGGCGGGCTTGTATTTTGCAATCTGGCGGACAAGTTCACTACCGATAGAGCCGCCACCACCCGAAACCAAGCAGACCTTATTTTCGATAAACTCACGAATTTCGGTGTTATCAAACTTGATCGGGTCACGGCCCAAAAGGTCTTCGACCTTAATGTCACGGATTTGCGAAATGTAGTTCGACTTCTGCGTTTCAGAGACATCTTGCAGGCTACCCACAAACGGCAAAACCTTCACCGGGAGCCGAGTCTTTCCGCACAGGTCGAGAATCGTCGCACGGTCTTTGGGCGGGCAACTCGGGATGGCAAAAATAATCTGCTCGATGCGTTCGAGGCGCGCAATTTTTTCGATATCGCTTGTACCGCCAGCGACAAGCACATCATGGAAATACTTGCCAATCTTGTAGCGGTCATCGTCAATCAAGCAAACCGGGTAAATATTGAACGTTTCGGCAGCGCCAACGGCTCCATGTTCTTTGGGGGACTGCAGGCGCTTAATTTCTTCGAGCAAAACGCGTGTAGCCTCGCCCGCGCCAATAATCATGGTACGGACCATTTTACCTTCGCGGAGACCCGTATTCACAAGGGAGATAAACGTTCCCTTGAACAGGTAGCGGAACATGCACACGCCAATTACGGCCACCACAGCGGTCACAATGGTAAAGCCTATGTACAGGCTACCCTGGATGATGTAAAAGAGCCATGCCGCGATGATAAATCCGCCAAGGACGCCCTTGATGCAGCACAGATAATCACGCACGTTAAAATAGCGCCACAGCTTATTGTACGCACCAAAAAAGAGGAGGCTTGCAAAGCACGAAAAAGTGCTAAGTATCAAGAACGAAATCAGGACACCCCTATCGATACGGTCTGCAAACACGGGCAACGGGACATTGACGATGAGCCCCGCCACAAAGACGATGAACGCATCTACCAGAGCAAGCATGCGCTTGCGGAGTCTAAAGTTGACAAACAGCTGTTTGTAGTTAACCATAATTCCACCCCTACATAACAAATGAAATCCGGACATTCGCATACGGATTGTCAAAGAACCCGTATTCACCCATGAATGCTACCCGTGAACCTCTATAACTGATTAGCAACGCCAAGGAGTACTGGAGAGGCGCTCCGTGAACGAATCTTTTGCGCACCGTCTTGTACGGATCATCGATGTCGCTACCTTTATCGATACCTTTCCAAAGCCACTTGTTGTGAATGCCCAGGAATATGTTGGACACCCCGCCCATATCGAGTTCGCCGTAAACCGTCCAGTCAATCGCTAGACTGTTCGGGCCGTTCGGATTGCCGAGAGGCTTGCCCAGGTGCGCCATCTGCGCCCGAGCGGTATCGTAATGGCAATAGGTATAAGGTTCCACGCGTGCAATTTCTGCGATGGAGCCCAGTTGCAACAGGCGCTTGCCGACGTACATATCGTAAGCGAACTGGGTACCAAACATGGCTGCCCAGCGGTTGTTGCTGTACTCGTTTTCGTAAACGGCCATTGGCGATTCCATATCGTCCAAGAAGAATTCGCCGTAAAAGCGCACCTTGCTAAACAAGCGGTAATTGAGGTCCAGCGCAAGAGCCCCGTTGTTGACGCGTTCGGAATAATTCCCCTTTTCAATAAACAGAGGCACAATAGGCGTAAAAAGCCAGGGTTTGTTCTCGTTATAAAGAATCTGGATTTCACTCATGCCGATGGTCAAATTCCCCAAAGCGAGTTCGTAGCGGTGAGCGTAAAGGTTTCTGTCGTTCAGGTTTTCCTTGCTGTAGCTCCAGCTGTTCACTCGCAAGTCCGCATAAGCGCTAAACACGCGGAACGGGCCAAAACAGAACTCCAGATTGAGCATGTTGTAAGGCAACGCGAACTGGTTCAGCGACAAGTTGTTGTAATAGCCCGGGCCCCAATGCAAAACGTCACGAGCAAGAGAAAGTCGCATCCAGGAATAATTAAAGCCGATATGCGCACGATAACGGGCGTAGCTGACGTAATCGGCACCGGCGTTGCCGCTCTCGGTCTGCACGTCAAAGACTTCACCGTCAAAGCTTTTGGGCTTTTTGGCCGAATGACGTTCGGCATAGATCCTAGCATCCAAATCAAAATCGACGGAATCGGCATAACCGCGCAAATAAAGGCCACCATCAACGCCCGGCCAGATTGTATCGCCAAGCGCGCGACCACCGCGGTAATCTAATCCGAGAACAATCGATGTCGCCAATGCAAAACGATGGGCGTCTTTGCCCGAGCCAATAGAATCGGCGTAGTAAATAAGCGCATTACCTTCTTTATCCGCAAAATCACGTACAAAGTTATAATTACGGTGCGGGTAGGTAAAGAACTGACGATTTTCGCCAACCGTCTGACGGTGGTATTCCATCAACATCGGGGCGTAATCCAGCTGGCGTAAGTTGCGGTTGCGTTCGGCGCCTACGACAGATTGAGCAAGCGCAGACGGCGCTACAACCAAAACCGCAAGCAAAGCCAAATACAAATACCGAACCATAAAACCAACTCACCCTTATTTGCTGTAGTAGCCCTTTCCGTAATAGCCACCACCATAGTATCCATAGCCATAGTAATGACCCGGTTCATATTCGCAATGGTTCATTACAAATGCGCAAGGCTTATCGGCATAGCGGCGCAAGTTCGCAAGGCTTTCCTTGACCTGGGCGAGCGAGTCCGTACCGTAGTGGACCACCATCAAGGTAAAGTCGACCAGCGGGAATATCAGTTCGGCATCGGTCACCATGCTCACCGGAGGCGTATCTACCAGAATCATGTCAAATTCAGACTTCATCTCTTCGAGCAGGTTCTTGAAGGTGTCGCGGCGCAAAAGTTCACTCGGCGACATCAGGCGCTTGCCACCGCCCATGACAAAAAGATTCTGGCAGCGGTTGTCAGACACAGCTTCGTGCCAATCGACCTTCCCGGAAAGCACTTCCGTCAGCCCCACGTGCTTGGAACTGTGGATCACACCCTTGCGCATGTCGGCGTCAATCAAGAGCACGCGCTTACCGTTCATGGCATAAACGGCGGCAAGGTTCTTGGAAACAAAAGACTTACCCACACCCGGCACAAGGCCGCAAATCATGATGACTTTTTGACCTTCGGAAAGCGAGAAGTCAATAGCCGTCTGTAACGTACGGAAGGCTTCGCTCGCGGGTTCGTTCGGCGAAGATTCCACCAAGGTCATGGCGTTGTGCTTGTTACGCACCACCTTGTTCTTGGAAACCGGGATTTTTGCAAAGACACTCACATCGGTCGCATGTTCGAGTTCCTGCGAGCTGCGGACACCGTTTTTCATCATGCGGAGCAAGAACACCAGGAGCACGCCAAGCATAAAGGATGCTGCCATCGAGCAGATGAGGATGTTCAGCTTTTTCGGCTTGCTCTGGATAGGTTCGATTTGCGCAAAGTCGACAATGCGCACATTGCCCACCTCGCCCGCACGCACCACGCGCAACTGCTGGATGTTGTTGAGCATGTTTGTGTACAGCGCGTTGTTCACGGCCACATCTTCTTGCAGGCGCAAGACCTCTTGCTGCGTAATCGGCATCGATTCCGCATTCTTCTTGAGGCGGGAAAGTTCCCTACGCAACTTGGCCTCTTGCTTTACAATCGTGACCACCGCCGGGTGCTCTTCTTTAAACAGGCGCGTTGCCTCCTGGCGCTGCTGTTCCAACTGGAGCAACTGGCGCTGCAAATCCATCTCTTTGCTCAAGTGGGCCTGCGTCTCCCCCGTCATGTCCACCGAACCAATGCGGTGGCGGTAATCGGCAAGGACCTTTTCGGCACTGTCGAGCTTGGACTTGACGCCCGGCAACTGCGATTCCAAAAACTCGAGAGTCTTTTCGGCCTCGGCGCTACGCATTTCTACATTCTGGCGCACGTAAGTATTGGCAATGGTGTTGAGGATGGAGGCGGCACGGTCTGCATAGCGGTGGGAATAGGACACACCTATAATGCCGGTCTGCTTGCCTTTTTCGGCCACCTTGAGCGCACTTGCAAGGCCACGCACGGCAAGGAGCGTATTCGATTGACCAATCACAAATCGTTCGCCAACGGTAGCACGCATCAGGTTCACGCGGATGCACAAGGTATCCCCCGCATAAGGAGCCTTGAGCAAGTCACCCACCTTACCACCGACAAGCTTGGTCTCTTCGGGAGTATAGACATCATAGGTATCCGCCCCCGTCACCACGGCAATCCAGCGTTCGGCACGGGCAAGTTCCGGGATTTCAAGGTAATCGATATCCATACGACCTTCTTTGTGCAGAAGGCGGTTCATCGCGCTCAGCGGGGTTGCAGAATAGTCCAGGTGTTCCTGAGACACCACAAAACTCAGCACCATACGGCTCTTGATGAGTTCAATTTCGGCATCGGCAGGGCTTGCAACTTCCAAAAGGGCACCCATCTCACCCATGGCCTTGCCCGCCTTGTTACCCTTGACATCGATCTGCAGCAAAGCATCGCTTGTAAACTGCGGACGGATCCACATGCCAATCAAAACACCAACGATTGCACCAAAGGCAAGGAAAAGAAGCAGTAAAAAGCGCCTTTTCCACAGAATAAACAGAGCTTCTAGCAGCGTAATAGTATTTTCCGCCTGCATCTGCTGAGCCCCGACCACAATTGTCTGCTGTTCGCTTTCGGCCATGAATGTCTCCAAAAATTTGCAAAACCAATTTGTAAAAAAATATAGTAAAAATTATTTAAAACTTACGGAGAATGTAAGAAATGAGGATAAATGGGATAGTGTGGGGAAAAAGAGAAAAAAGCTTTACTTTACGAATTTTTCTATGATGCACTATTTAAATTGACGAATCAAAAAACTTCTTCTGGAATCGATTCAAGAACCGGCTATCAATTGCCGCCAAAACAACCTTGTCCATTGTGCCAGAATCCAAATTTCCTATCTGGCGAATTTGCCCAGATTTTAACAAAGTTCCGAACTCATCAATATTTTTCACAAAAAGACTTGAGCAATCGATATAGGAATCATGGTCAAGAAAACCAAAATCACTCGCTAAAACCTTTAGCTGCGTTTCCATCCCCTTTCTTGGGTACGGTTGACTATTAATCGTAACTAAGCCAACTAGCCCTTGCATTTCGTTTACAAATACAAGTAACTTTTGATGGTCACAGTCTACAACAGTCCCCGTCATAGACAGCAAGACATCCCCCTGAGCAAGATTTATTTCAAACATTCTTTACACTCAGGGCAGACATAATTTCACGTTCGTTTTTGACCATGTCACGCACTTCTTCGTCGGCATCAATTTCATCAAGGATTTCGCTCATGCGAATAGAAGTATTTTCTCCTTCTTTCCAAGCCGATTGCCACGCCGAAGAATGAGACTTTTGAACAAGCCCCTCAAAGCTAAGCCCAGCATTTTCATCAAATGACTTTTGGAGAGCCTCGATATCGGATTCAGACAGATAATCCATATTGCATTTTTTCGAGACGTCAAAAAAGCCCCTGTCATACTGAGTAAACACGCGCAATTCCGGAGAACAATTTCCCTTAATCATATCATACAAAGCTGTCGGAACTGGGCCATAGTTCATAGCGTAATAGGTATCACCCGTTACAGAACGTCCATAGAGTTTGAGATGAGCAAGGTCCGCAAACCATAAAATTTTGAACAACTTATGAATTCGCCGATCCTGTTCAGGAAGGCGTTCCGCAACCCAAAGAGCAGCGTTTAACAACACATCTGTTCCGTATATTGGATTAATCATAAGCTGTTACCCTCTTTAGCAGCAATATACATTTTCATATAGACTCCTTGCGGCTTACATGCTTAAAAAAGCCGCTGTTTCACAAAACCACTACACAAATGTATATCTAAACTAGAAATTAGTCAAGGGGTGCGAGAGATTTTTTTCGATTTATGTTCACACGCCCTTTCTAACAAAACGTTCTAAACGAAAAAGAGTATCATAGGGAATTTCATAGCTTCCCCTATCAAAAGCAAAGAAATTTCCATCAACTCCATCATCAAAACGTGCTATGTAACAGAGAGTCCTTAATGCGGTCAAAAGGCGGTCGTTATCAATTTTTCGACCATCATAAGCGCCGACAAACTTTAGCACACGCAATAACTTCCCCGCCTTTATATTACGAATCCACTCAAACAAGGCATCAAACCAACACCGATACTCCTCATACGCCCTTTTTGAATGTTCCTTGAATGAAGAAGATTCTTTAATACAACCAAGATATTCCGCGCAAAGTTCACGGGCATAATCCATGAACAATTCTTGAAGCACTTCTGGGGTTATACTTTTGGTCACATTTTGATTTTTCATGTTTAATCCTTTTTTCATGTTGGTTTGACATGTCGGGTTACCAAAAAGCCTCCCGACTTAGGCATGAAAAAAAGTAGTCGATCTCTCGGAGTGGTTACAACCCATCAATTCAAAAGTGTAGTAAATGTGATATTGGCGGAAAAAAAGAGAAGCCTGACTCATCAAGCTCCCCGTTCGCAAAAAACAAATTGTCTGACGAGGAAAGTTTTTCAAATCGTTTTTAGCAGTTGTAAAAGGTCCTTTTGAGTGGACTTAGTTTTCCTTGTTCCAAATTCGACAAAATGGTTCTGCACGCAATAAAAATCTAGAAGCTTTTTCTTGTTTTCACACTCTAGAACGCAAAGAACTCCACCCACGCTATGCTGAAGGTGTGAAATCTGCTCCAAGGCTAAAAACAACAACTCATTTCCAGCAATCGAGTCATTCAGTCCCGGTTGAAAGTTCCTTCCAAGCTGAGCGATAAGATACGCAGGAATATCGTATTCCCCATTGTCCAAAGCGCTCATTCGTGAAAGCTTTCTTTGGACCGTCCGTGACACATTCTGAGCCTTTACGGAAATAGTCTTTATTGCTAGCGAGAAATATCCCAAGAACGCACCATTCTTTTGTGAAAAGACTAGATAGCTCACAGCCTGATGCTTTTTAGCGAAATCGACAGCCGATTTTTTCAGAAAGCTCTCAACATCCTTATTTAGAGGACACTCGTATAGGGTACAGAGACCGGACAAAAGTTTTTCCATGGATGCATCGCTGAGATACTCCATGATGTTTACAATAAAATAGGATTTAGAAGCCATGTTTCTTTCTAAGGAGAGTAAGTTTTTTCAAACTGTAAACTCCGCTTAGAACATCAGCCTTGACACGGCTGACAGAAACTGGAGATTTCAAAGAGCGATCCACAGCCTTAACGAAGGATTCCAGTTGCCTGGTCCCAACCACGTTAAAGTTCTTTTTTATGCTCGATGTTGCCATGAATTACCTTCTAGCGAAATATACATTAATCAAAACAACTATACAAGCCCGACAAAGATAGCCATGATGAAATCCTAGCCTTTACGAGCTTTCCAAATTCAAATCTAGACACTAAAATCAAGGACCTTGCTATCTATAGATTGCAAGATTTGTAAAATAAAATTCAAAAAATGTCCTGCGGGTAGCAGGACATTTCACTTTCATTTTTCGCTTTTCAGAAACGATTCTAGAACTTTCGCCAGACCATCTTGTTGACGATGCCGGTGTAGCTCTGGATGATTTTCACGACCTTGGTCGAGACGTTTTCTTCGATGTAGTCCGGCACGGGGATGCCGTAGTCGCCGTTGGTGTTCATCGTGACGGCGGTGTCGACGGCCTGCAAGAGGGACTTTTCGTCGATGCCGGCGATGAAGAAGCAAGCCTTGTCAAGCGCTTCGGGGCGTTCCGTGCTGGTGCGGATGCAGATTGCCGGGAACGGGTGGCCGACGCTTGTGAAGAAGGAGCTTTCTTCGGGGAGCGTGCCGCTGTCGCTCACGACGGCGAATGCGTTCATCTGCAAGCAGTTGTAATCGTGGAATCCGAGCGGTTCGTGCTGAATCACGCGCTTGTCAAGCTTGAAGCCCGAGGCAGCAAGGCGGTTACGGCTGCGCGGGTGGCAACTGTTTGTGTCACGAGATCCACCCATACCACCAGTAATCAATTTTTTACCCTAAGCAAAGGTTATTAAACACAAATTTTATTCCTAAAGGACTCAAAGAATCCAAAGTTTTTCTTGAATTTTTCGTCTGATTTCAATTTTTCAATAATGGTTGACATATCGGAATCAGTTTCTTCTCCAGGAAGTTCCATACATTTTTGAAAAAAAGCAATAACAAAATCGCTAGATGTAATAGTTTCCTTTGCAAGAGTTCCATTTTCAATTGACTCGTACTTCCGCTTGCACTCTTGCAAAAAGAAATTCTTCACAGGTTCAATCTTTTCATTGAAAATCGAATGTGGAGCGCCAACAGACAGCGTATAAAGATTAGGCCCATTTTTTGAAGAAGTATCCGTCATTGACAATTCTTCATCAGCATCTTCATCCAAGTTTGGCAAAGGAACTGCAGCACAATCATTCTCCCATTCCCAATCCTGTTCCAAGTTGAAAAATAGCCTAATCATTTCCAGAATTTCCGCACAAGCCAGTTCATAAGGATATTTCTCTTTTGAAGAACCTAAAGTTTGAATATGATAATTACGGAAAAGATTCAAAATCATCTTCTTTTCGCGTATGGTATAATTAGAATTGTTTAGAACAGCTCCAAGAAAAAGGCTGAAAAAATCATCGTCCGTACGGTTGTAGAAATACTTACCGAAATCTTTCCAGCAGAGCTTTAGCAATTCTCGCGAATCACCGACTGGAATCCTGTAGAAATCGGTAAAAAACCTTTGAAGGTATGATTTAGCAAATGTTTCGTCTTCTTCGTCATCCCTTGCATAGAGACCATTTATATTTGCAAACAATTCCTTTTCATTTATCGCAACAACTTGAATTAGAGGAGTTTCACTGCATATATGATGAAGCCGATTCAAGACCTTGAGGGAATAATCAGGCAAACACCGGTCCAATTCATCCACGACTAACAGAATCTTTTTGCCTTCGTAAGCCATATATCCACATAGCAAATTATTTACCGTCTCAATTATATCGGAAATCGTTGTCAAGGAGTTCCAAGGCTTCAACTCAACCATTTTCTTTTGTTTCACCTTATCCTTAATCAAAGCGAAAATATTTCCAATATTCGCTATATCAGCCACGGCAAAATGTTGAGTTACACACTGAGACAATTGAACGATAAATTGCTTCATCAAGGCATAGTAGTGGTCTTGTTGTTTATCGGGATTTTGAGACTCAATTGTATTTAACTGTCCAACAATAACAGATAAAATTCCCACAAGGGGTTCTTCATAATAGTCGTTTTTCCAGCAATCGTAATGGAATATGATGCACTTGCTTGAAAATTTCTTTTCAATTTCGTTCAGAATAAAAGTCTTACCCACACCCCACATACCCATGACAGCCAACGACATAGGCTCTTTCGAATAAAGCCGATGACTTATCATCTCTGAAATGTCACCAATCACCTTGCTTCGATCAAGAATATCTGGATCTTGGGCGTTTTTTCGTTTGCCTTCTATGAATTCGGCAATCATTTGATCAAATTCATCCATTAGTCAGCTCCCGATTGATTAACAACATTGTTAGAATATATATCATTTACTGAACTTAAGAAGACACAACAAGCCACATCTGTCGCCCCAAACAGTATTATCTTCTTGCCAAAGACGGAGATTTACAGCGAATATGATGCGGGCGTATTCGCAACAATCAGTCTTGCGTTCAGGGAACTGATTTTTTTCATGCCCTTTTGAATCAACGGCGATGATGCAGGAAAATGATTTTTGCCAACAACAAACGCCAGCTTCCGTTGAGAACACTCAGGATTCAATTTTGGATTTTTGAGAGACGCTTCCAGTTGTTCTATGGCATGTTCAATATCGCCACCTTTCAATTCAACAAAGCAAAACAAGGGGGCTGATTTTTCAACCAACAACTTGTCACACCGGGCAGAACGAGTATTTGAAGGAATCACGCCCCCATCGACATCAACCTTCAAACAAGACTTTTTTGACTTATTGACAAAAGTAATCTTGCTTTTCTGTTCTTCAAACTTGATATTAGAATCCTTGGTTGAGCACCAAGACCCAGAAGGCAAAGAATTAGCCCATACATTCAAAGATTCATTCGCTTTATTCATACTTCAAGCAATTGGCTAAATTCGTTAGAAATATCTACAGAAACAGAATCCAAGAACGACTGCGCAATCAAGCGATTTTCACGATCGAGCAAACTTTTGACACGACCATTACTCACTCCGTAAACACGAACTTCTTCGAAGTTTATAAAGTCGCTTTGGCCAACAATCTTTTCCACCTTTCGCCTAGCAGAATCATCCTTTACAGCAGAATCGCGCGCTTGAATCAGGTTATTTAAAGCCGAAAGTATATACGGGCTATGCGTACTCACAAACAAAGTATTGCACAAGTTGCCATTCAACTTGCGAGCGAACCATTTCACAAGCCCATACTGCGCCATAGGGAACAGATTTTGTTCCGGTTCTTCAAGGAAAACCTTTACACCGCAATTTTTTAGATAGTTATCGGCAATCCCCATTTTCTTCAGCTTAGAGTCTTGCTCGATGATATCCTTCAGCATTAGGTCAGTCTGCATCTTTCTGAGGCTCGCAGGCTCGGACATAAGTGAAATATCGAACAGATACGACAAAAGGGCATACTGCGGAATCAAGGACTGCAAGCCACTTGATGCGTTAGAAAACTTCAACTGTTTACCATTCATGGCAACATGGTCCGACTTGTCCGCATCGTTATAGAAATACGAAACTCCCATGTCCAAAATATCCAACTTGTGGTTACGGTCAAAATTTTTGCGGGCGACATCCCATTCTGCCATGTAATTGCGGATATTATTGAACTTATCGAAGTTTACATCGAGCCAATTCGGGATTGACGCGACAATATTCCTCTCGGCCGGAATATAGGTATTTTTTGTACGCTTAAAACTCCAACGCTTATTGGTCCATTCAAAATGAATACCAATAAGTAGTTTTTTGTCAAACTTGATCTCAAACTGTAAAGTATCCGACTTATAATAAATCTCGGCACCTGGCAGAGCATAGTCGTCAAGCTTGTGGAATGTAATTAATTGATCTCTGACCACATCAGGATTCATCCAATCGCCAGGAACCTGCGTCAACTGGATTTTCTTTTCAACCCAATTGCAGAAACTGGCAATTTTGAGGATAGTGCTCTTACCCGAACTCTGAGGACCAATAAGGACATTGACTCTTTTGAAATCCAAAGAGGCCGACTTGATTGGTCCAAAATTCTTTATTGTAAGCTTTTGCATGGTTGAATCCTGATGTTACCCAATAAAAAATAATAAATCATTTTGACACAAAGTGTCAAAATACGATTTTTCATACATATTAGCGATATTCCAGCCATCATATTGAACTATAAAGAATTTCTTTATAGTTGCCACACTTGTATAGGATTCTTTACCTACAATAGCTCCGTACGGAGTGGTTGTTTCCATTTTGGAAACAACCACTTTTTCATCAAGCCTGATTTTTGTCAGGCTTTTCTTTTATCCCCCTCTATACACAAAAAGATTGTCCCGCTTCCACGGGACATCCTTGCATTTACGCTTTTCAAAAACGATTCTAGAACTTTCGCCAGACCATCTTGTTGACGATGCCGGTGTAGCTTTGGATAATCTTCACGACCTTGGTCGATACGTTTTCTTCGATGTAGTCCGGCACGGGGATGCCGTAGTCGCCGTTGGTGTTCATCGTGACGGCGGTGTCGACGGCCTGCAAAAGGGACTTTTCGTCGATGCCGGCGATGAAGAAGCAGGCCTTGTCAAGCGCTTCGGGGCGTTCCGTGCTGGTGCGGATGCAGATTGCCGGGAACGGGTGGCCAACGCTTGTGAAGAAGGAGCTTTCTTCGGGGAGCGTGCCGCTGTCGCTCACGACGGCGAATGCGTTCATCTGCAAGCAGTTGTAATCGTGGAATCCGAGCGGTTCGTGCTGAATCACGCGTTTGTCGAGCTTAAAGCCCGAGGCGGCAAGGCGGTTACGGCTGCGCGGGTGGCAACTGTACAGAATCGGCATGTCGTACTTTTCGGCCATTTTGTTGATGGCGGTAAAGAGGCTCGTGAAGTTCTTTTCGGTATCGATGTTTTCTTCACGGTGGGCGCTGAGCAAAATGTACTTGCCCTTTTCGAGGCCGAGGCGGGCGTGAATGTCGCTCGCTTCGATTTGCGCAAGGTTCTTGTGCAGAACTTCGGCCATGGGGCTACCAGTCACGTACGTGCGTTCCTTGGGCAGGCCGCAATCAGCGAGGTAGCGGCGAGCGTGTTCGGAGTAGGCCATATTCACGTCGCTAATGATATCAACGATGCGGCGGTTGGTCTCTTCGGGCAGGCATTCGTCCTTGCAGCGGTTGCCAGCTTCCATGTGGAAGATTGGGATGTGCAAGCGCTTTGCGGCGATGGCAGAAAGGCAGCTGTTGGTGTCGCCGAGAATCAGCAATGCATCCGGTTTGCAAGCGACCATAAGCTTGTAGCTGCAATTGATGATGTTACCCACGGTTGCTCCGAGGTCGTCACCGACGGCATCCATGTAAACTTCGGGATCCTTGAGGCTCAAATCCTTGAAGAACACTCCATTCAGGTTGTAATCGTAGTTTTGGCCGGTGTGCGCGAGAACGCAGTCAAAGTACTTGCGGCACTTGTCGATGACGGCCGCGAGGCGGATAATTTCCGGGCGCGTGCCCACGATAATCAAAAGTTTCAGTTTGCCGTTATCGGCGAATTTCACGTCGGTGTAGTCAGTCTTAATATTCATATTTTTTTCGCTTTCATCAAAGGTGATCCCGGCTCACTTCGACAGGCTCAGTGAGCTTATCAAGGTCCCTGAGCTTGCCGAAGGGCCGCGCAGTTCCTACTTCACAACCTTTTCCCCGAAGGTATCCGGGTGGTTCGGGTCAAAGGATTCGTTCGCCCACATGACGGTCACAAGGTTTTCGGTCTGCGAAAGGTTGATGATGTTGTGCGTATAGCCCGGGAGCATGTGCACCGCTTCAATCTTATCGCCGCTCACTTCGAATTCTATGATTTCATCCGTGCCGATTTTGCGTTCCTGAATCAGGGCGCGGCCACTCACAACGATGAAGAATTCCCACTTGCTATGGTGCCAGTGTTCACCCTTGGTGATTCCCGGCTTGGACACATTCACGCTGAACTGGCCGCAATTCACCGTCTTCAAAAGTTCGGTAAAACTACCGCGAGCATCCACGTTCATCTTGAGCGGGAACGAGACCTTTTCTTTGGGCAAGTAGCTCAAGTAGGTGGAGTAAAGCTTTTTCTCGAAACTGTTGTTCGGGATTTCCGGCATCACGAGCGTATTCGGCTGGTCGTGGAATTTGTTGAGCAAATCCACGATGGCACCGAGCTTGATCTTGTGAACCGTCGGCACGGCGCAATAGCGACCATTTTCCGTCAGGACCGTTTCAACTCCATCAAATTCAGCATGATGTTCCCCGCCCTTCAAGGCGGCAATCATTTCTTCGACGAGGTCATCGATGTAGAGGAGTTCCATATCGACATTCGGGTCGTTCACCTGAATCGGCAAGTCGTTCGCGATGTTATTGCAGAACGTAGCCACTGCGCTGTTATAGTTCGGACGGCACCACTTACCGAACAAATTCGGGAAACGGTACACCAAAACTTTCGCGCCAGTTTCGCGGCTGTATTCAAAGAACAGCTCCTCGCCCGCTTTTTTGCTACGGCCGTATTCGCTGTTGCCAAAGCGTCCAGCAAGCGTTGCCTGGATGCTACTGCTTAGCATCACCGGGCACAAATTCTTGTGGCGTCTGAGCGTCTCTAGAAGGTCGCTTGCAAAGCCGAAGTTGCCCGCCATAAATTCGCTGTTGTCCTTAGGGCGGTTCACGCCAGCCAGGTTGAACACGAAGTCCGCGTGCATGCAGGCGTCATCAAGGTCTGCCAAAGTCGAGTCGATATCGTATTCGTAGATTTCGCCAATGACCAAATCACCACGAGTGCGGTCCTTGCCATCGCGAATGTTCTTAAGCGCAGCCACCAAGTTGCGGCCCACAAAGCCCTTTGCGCCAGTTACCAAAATATTCATATTCACGAAACCATAGACAAGGCATCCTTCGCAGAAAGCGCCTTGACCCTAGAAAACTTAAAATCCTTTATACAAGACCATACCTCTCATCAAGGTAATCCAGTTTTTCCTTGCGACAATCCATCACCGCGGCAGATTTGATACAGCCAGTGAACCTGCCGTACAGTTCATTCACCCTAGCATCGCTCATTTCGGGCTTGCGGGAACTGCGGATAGAATCAAGAACTGCAGCAAGAACACGGAGCTTTTCATCAAAGGAAAGCTCCCCCACTTCGTCTATGAATGTCTGCAGTTCTGTATTCGACATGACACTATTACTCCGACTATAATCCAATATACATTCATTTTGTTGGTGTAGCACTTGACAAGCCTCCATTTTACACTTTACTACACAAATGTATACCATTTTATTTCGTTTGTCAAGTGGTCGGCGCGTCCCCCGCTTGCAGTCTACTTCCCCGACTTGGCGAGTTCTTCGCGGATGTACTGGAGCGTGAGGAGTTTCTGCTTCACCTGTTCGATATTCAAGAGCTTGGTATTGCTGGAGTTGAATTCGGTAAGCGTGTTGCGTTCCGTATCGCCCTTGCTGAAGTACTTGTCGTAGTTCAGGCCACGCTTGTCGCAGGGCACACGGTAGAAGTTGCCGAGGTCAATCGCATGGGCACATTCTTCGTTCGTCAGGAGCGTTTCGTACATCTTTTCGCCGTGACGGATACCGATGACCTTGATGGCATTCTTGTCGCCACCGAAAAGTTCGCACACAGCCTCTGCCTGGGTCTGGATTGTGCAAGCCGGAGCCTTCTGCACCAAAATATCGCCCGAAACACCGTTTTCGAAAGCGAACAGCACCAAGTCCACCGCTTCGTCGAGACTCATGATAAAGCGCGTCATGGAACCTTCGGTAATGGTAATCGGCTGGCCATTGCGAATTTGGTCAATCCACAGCGGAATCACGGAACCGCGGCTGCACATCACATTGCCGTAACGCGTGCAGCAAATCTTAGTCTTTTCCGGGCTCACCGTGCGGGACTTTGCCACAATGACCTTTTCCATCATCGCCTTGCTCGTACCCATCGCGTTCACCGGGTACGCAGCCTTGTCCGTACTCAAGCAAACCACATTCTTGACACCTTCTTCGATGGCGGCCGTCAGCACATTATCCGTACCGAACACATTGGTCTTGACGGCTTCGAGCGGGAAAAATTCGCAGCTCGGCACCTGCTTGAGGGCTGCCGCATGGAAAATGTAGTCCACCCCGTGCATCGCATTCTTGACACTCTGGAGGTCGCGCACATCGCCGATGTAGAACTTGATCTTGTCGGCCGCTTCCGGCATCTTGGCCTGAAATTCGTGGCGCATGTCGTCCTGTTTTTTCTCGTCGCGGCTGAAAATGCGGATTTCGCCGATATCCGTCTGGAGGAAGCGATTGAGTACAGCATTACCGAAACTACCCGTACCGCCGGTAATCAAGAGAGTCTTATCACAGAAAATGGAGCTTGACATAAAAAGTCCTTTTTATTGTTTTTGCAAGCAAAATGTAGTAAAAACAAGAGGAATCAAATAAGACTTCACTTTAAAAAATAAAAAATGTTGAACTAACAAGAAATCCTTGTGAGTTAGATACGCAGAGTAATCCTATAGTTGACAAAACGAACGATTTTGCAAACGGTTGGTTGCAAAATTTGCAAAGTTTCACTTTTTCAAAATTTCATTTGATAGATTAGCGCCTCTAAACCTAACGGAGGTATAATTATGAACATAAAATCTTTTGACGACCTTGACATTACAGACCCGATTATGTTCGGGCTGGTTTTTAGCAACAAACACATCGCACAGCCATTCATCGAACACTTACTAAGCATCAAAATCGACCACCTAGAAACACCCGTTCCGGAGGCAGTCTTGAGCTATGACGCAGAACACAAAGGCGTCCGCTACGATGTTTTCGCACGGGAAACCAACGAAAACGGAGAAACAATCCGATCTTTTGACTTGGAAATGCAAATGGTTGATACTAAGGAGCTCCCGCAGCGTGCCAGATATTATCAAAGCGTTGGCGACGGAGTAGCCCTTTCGAAGGGTGATTTTTACACAAATCTCAAGGAGCAATACATCATTTTCCTATGCCCCAAAGACATTTTCAAGCATGGATTCCCTGTTTACCACTTCGAAAATAGAGCAAGGGAGGACACGAGCATCACGTTGGGCGATCATACTTTTAAAAATTTTTATATATTTAGCAAATACGAGGAATTCGAAAATCCGGTTGTCAAAGCTTATATGAAGTATTTTGCGACCCGAAATGCAAATTCTCGCGAAACGGAGACAATCAACAACCAAGTATCCTTTTACAAGGCTGATACTATCATAAGGAACAGGTATATGACTTTCGAATACGAACTTCATGAAAGAGAAGAAAAAGTAAAGCTCGAAATGGTCGATGCCATGTTCGCCAATCCAAAATTGACAGACGAAGATATTGCTGTCATCTCCGGCTTTCCGCTAGACGAAATTCAGAAGCGTAGAGCACAACGATGAAGTCGATAAGGACATCGCTTTCATAAGTAAACATTTAAGCCTGACATCTGTCAGGCTTTTTTCATACATAAATTTGCCGTTTTAACGGTCCCCCCCCTCCCCTACCGCAACTACCCCGAGGTTGCGGTAATCCATGACGCGTTTCGAGAAGAAGGTCTGGCTCTCTAGCCCAACGATGCACGGCGACGAAATCAAGTATGTCACCGAGGCTTACGAAACCAACTGGATGAGCACCGTCGGCGCGAACATCAACGAGCTCGAAAGGCTCGCCGCCGAGAAGGTCGGCTGCAAGTACGCCGTCGCGCTCTCCGCAGGCACGGCCGCACTCCACCTCTGCACAAAGCTCGCTGGCGAAGCGCTTTACGGCATGCCCAAGGCGGGCACCGGGGCGCTCCAAAACCACAAGGTGTTCTGCAGCGACATGACGTTCGATGCCACCGTGAACCCCATCGCCTACGAGAACGGCGAGGCCGTGTTCATCGACACCGAATACAAGACGTGGAACATGGACCCGGTCGCCCTCGAAAAGGCTTTTGAAATTTACCCGGACGTGCGCCTGGTGGTACTCGTACACCTCTACGGAACCCCGGCCCGCGTTGACGAAATCCGCGCCATCTGCAAAAAGCATAACGCCCTCCTCATCGAAGACGCCGCCGAAAGCTTCGGAGCAAGCTACAAGGGCAAGCAGACCGGCAACTTTGGTGACTACAGCGCCATCAGCTTCAACGGAAACAAGATTATCACCGGCAGTAGCGGCGGCATGTTCCTTACCGACAGCAAGGAAGACGCCGAGAAGGTGCGCAAGTGGAGCACCCAGAGTCGCGAGGCCGCCCCGTGGTACCAGCACGAGGAAATCGGCTACAACTACCGCATGAGCAATGTCATCGCTGGTGTGGTACGCGGCCAGATGCCCTACCTCGAAGAGCACATCGCCCAGAAAAAGGCCATCTACATGCGCTACAAGGAAGGCCTGAAAGGCTACCCAGTCAGCATGAACCCGTTCGATGGCGACAATAGTGTACCGAATTTTTGGCTTAGTTGCTTGATTGTGGACAGAAGTGCCATGTGCAAGCAGGTGCGCGGCGAAACCGATGCCCTCTACATCCACGAAAAAGGCAAGAGCTGCCCGACGGAAATCCTCGAGCGCATCGCCGCCATGAACGCCGAAGGCCGCCCCATCTGGAAACCGATGCACATGCAGCCCATGTACATGAGCCACGCATTCATCACAGCGAACGGCAACGGACGCGCCCGCACGAACGCCTACATCGCAGGCGAAACCCGTGACGTGGGCGCCGACATCTTTGCCCGTGGACTCTGCCTCCCGAGCGACAACAAGATGACCCCCGAACAGCAGGCCGCCATCATCCAGACCATCAAGGAATGCTTCGAGTAATGTACGCCCGATTCTTCAAGCGCCCCCTTGACTTCTTCTGCGCTTTGGCAGCCATCATCTGCCTGAGCCCGGTCCTCGTCGTACTCACAGTCCTCGGCACCATCAAGATGAAGGGCAATCCGTTTTTTACGCAGCCGCGCCCGGGCCTTAACGAAAAAATCTTCAAGCTCATCAAGTTCCGCACGATGACGAACGAAAAGGACGCCAACGGCAACCTACTCCCAGACGATGTTCGCCTGAATGCCTACGGCAAGTTCCTCCGCAGCACCAGCCTCGATGAACTCCCGGAACTGTTCAACATCCTCAAGGGCGACATGGCTGTAATCGGACCGAGACCTCTTTTGGTCGAATACTTGCCGCGCTACAATTCCGAGCAAAAGCATCGTCACGATGTGCGCCCTGGCCTCAGCGGACTTGCGCAGGTGAACGGCCGCAACGCCATCACTTGGGAACAGAAATTCAAGTACGATGTGGAATATGTGAAAAATGTAACCTTCCTCGGTGATGCGAAAATCATCCTCACCACGCTCATGAAAGCTGTTAAGCGCGAGGGAATCAGCGGAGCCAATGGCGAAGCGACTATGACCGCATTTATGGGAACTCCGGAACCAGAACAGAAGGGCGCAAATGGCTGAACTTAAGAACATCGCAATATACGGTGCAGGCGGTTTTGGACGCGAAGTGGCGTGCATTATCAATAAAATCAATGTCATTGAACCTACATGGAATGTAATCGGCTTTTTTGATGATGGCGTCGAAAAGGGTAAGCAAATTTCACATTTTGGGCCCGTTCTAGGCAACATTGACGACCTTAATGCATGGGATAAATCTCTCGCTGTCGTTCTCGCAATTGGCAATCCGAACATCGTTAAGCTGTTGGCAAATAAAATTTCGAACGAAAAAATTTCTTTCCCGAACATTATTGCTCCAAGCGTAACATTCTTGGATAGAGAAAGCGTGCAGATGGGCAAGGGAAATTTGATTTTATCGAATTGTCTTGTTAGCTGCGATGTGAAAATAGGTGATTTCAACATTTTCAATGGATTCATTCCTGTTGGGCATGATGTTGAAATTGGCAACTACAATGTGGTTATGCCTTCCGTCAATATTTCCGGAGCCGTAAAGATTGGTGACTGCAATTTCTTTGGTGTGCAATCCGTAGTATTGCAATGTTTAAAGATTGGCAATGACACTAGAATTGGCGCTAATAGCGTTATTATCAGAAATACAAAAGACGGTAACCTGTATATGGGAAATCCGGCAACCAAAATCAAGTTTTAAGGATACAAAGTATGGATATCAATTCTTTTATCGAAAATTTTGCAGATCAATTTGACGATCTTGATGCCTCGACTCTTTCTGGAGCTACTGTTTTTAAAGACCTTGATGAATGGTCTTCCATGATGGCTCTCGCAGTAATGGCTATGGTCAACGAAGAATACGATGTCGAATTAAAGGGCGATGATATTCGTAAATCCAACACGATTGAAGATTTGTTCAATACCGTAAAGAGTAAAAAAGCATGATGAATTTGGCTGGCAAGCACATTTTGGTTACCGGAGCGTCATCTGGCATGGGGCGCGTTTTTTCGCGTATGATTGCGGCAGAAGGTGCTACAGTTTCTCTGCTAGCTCGAAATGAAGAACGACTTACACAAACACTCAATTCTCTTTCTGGTACAGAACACGACTATTTCGTTTGCGATTTAACAGATGAAGCGCAAATCGAAAATGCTGTTTCTAAAATGGCCCCGTTTGATGGTGTTGTTTTTTGCGCAGGAATTAACGATTTCATTTTGACGAAATTTATAAAGCAAGATAAAATCAACAGCATGTTCCAAACGAACTATTTTTCGCAGTTGATTCTTACACAAAAGTTGCTGAAAAAAAAGCTTGTCAATAAAAATGCTTCGCTAGTTTACATTTCGTCATTGTCTTCTAAGTTGGGTGTTCCAGGAACATTATTGTACGCATCATCTAAGGCTGCAATCAATTCTGCCGTAAAAGTGATTGCCTCGGAATTGGCTCCGCGTGGCGTCCGCGCAAATTCTATTTGTCCGGGAATCGTCAAAACAGAGATGCTCAGCAGTACAAATATTGACGAAGAAACTTTTGCCAAGCAAGAAGCTGATTATCCGCTAGGACTCGGCACAGCCGAGGATATTGGCAATGCCGTTCTGTTCCTTTTGTCCGATGGAAGCCGCTGGCTTACGGGCAACAATATGGTTATTGATGGTGGTTTTTCCCTAAAGTAGGATTTCATGGCAAAGATTGTTTATCATAAAGTTGGCATCAAGGCTATGGCCGCCTGCGTTCCTTCAAAGGTTGTTTCTAACAGGGACCTAGGATACCTTATACCTGAAGAAGAAATTGAAAAGACCATCAATAATATTGGAATTGAAGAACGCCGAATCGCCGATGACAATGTCTGTGCCTCTGATTTATGCTATAAAGCTGCAGTTCAATTGATGACTGACAACAACATTGCTCCGAACAGTATCGATGTTCTTCTGTTTATGAGCCAAACCGCTGATTACAGAATTCCTGCAACGGCACCGCTTTTACAGCATCGATTAGGACTTTCGAAAAATACAGCTTGCTTAGATTTGTCTCTAGGTTGTTCCGGTTATGTATTTGCATTATCAACTGCATTTGCATACGCATCTATGGAAGGAGTTAACCGAGTTTTATTATTAGACGGCGAAACCTTTTCAAAAATCGTCAATAAGCGAGACAAGGTTGATTGGCCTTTATATGGTGATGGTGCTACTGCCACTTTGGTAGAAAAAGGTGATTACGAAGATTCTGTCTTTATCCTGAATACAGATGGAGAAGGCGAAAATTCCGTTAAAATTCATGCAGGTATGCGTAATCCGATTACGGCAGATTCCTTAGTAGAAAAAGAACGCGAAGAAGGAAACATCCGTAACGAACTTGAAGTCTACATGGATGGCATGGATGTGTTCAATTTTGCAATGCGAGTTGTTCCCAAAAGCATTAAGGAAATCGCTGCTGCAACGAATACAACTCTAGACGATATCGATTATCTGGTGTTCCATCAGGCCAATAAGTTCATGACTGATTTCTTTGCTAAAAGACTGAAATTTGACATGAACAAGGTTCCCTATTGTATTCAAAAATACGGAAATACAAGTTCAACTTCCGTGCCTCTCACGATTGTCTCGGAATTACACGATAAGTTAAAAAATGGTGATAGAGTCGTGATGGCTGGTTTTGGTGCAGGCCTTAGCTGGGGAACCGCAAGAGTCGTAATTAACGAATGCAAAATTTCGCCTGTAGTGGAGTATTAATGCTACCTTATTTTGAATTTCATCATATAGGAATTGCGGTATTCGATATCGAAGAAACGGCAAAAATTTATGTTGCCGCAGGTTTTGAGAAATCTCAAACCATATATGATCCTATTCAAAACGTTTTTATTTGTTTCTTGAATAAAAAGGGAATGCCTCAATTAGAGTTATTGGCTCCTAAAGATTCTACATCACCAGTATCCAAAACATTAGAAAAAAACGGCGTTACTCCTTATCACAACTGTTACGAAGTTCCAAATATTGAAAATGCAGTTGCAGATTTAAGAAAAATGCGTTTTGTCGCTGTTTCGAAGCCTGAGCCTGCCTGTGCAATTGATAATCGCAGAGTTTGCTTTTTGTTTAATAAAAATATCGGATTAATCGAATTGGTGGAGAAACGGTAATGGATTGTTTTGTCTTTAGAAATAACACCATTGAACGGTTCTTCCCTAAAGAATACGCTTTTTCGGGCTATGACGACATTTCGTTCATTCCAGATGAAGCCAAATCTTTTTTGTGGTTCTATCAGGCTCCAATCAAATTTGATTTAAGCACTGCTGCAAGCGAAATAGATTCGTTCGCTGAAAAGTTCCTTTTTGTCACCAACCAAATTGGAAACAAGAGCATTGTCGCACTTACAATGGCTCCGATTTATTCTGTTCTGTTTACAGAAGACTCTTGCCAACTAAAAAATGCAATTATTGCGTATAACAATACGCTTTACAGAGTCGCTCAAGAAAAATCAAATGTCAAGGTAATTGACATTTCGGATTTTTACAAAAACTATCCGACACAAGATTTGATTGACTGGAAGTTTTATTTCATTTCGCAAATGGGATTAAACCCGAAGTTGACAAAACCTTTTATGGCGTGGTTCCAAAGAAAAATGGAGTCATTAGCCCTGAAACGCAAAAAATGCTTGGTGCTAGATTTGGATAACACCCTTTGGGGTGGAGTCCTTGGCGAAGACGGAATCGACGGAATTAAAATCGGTGGCGATTACCCCGGCAAAGCGTTTCTGTATTTCCAAGAAGCGTTGCTAGAGCTCTCTAAATCCGGCATCATTCTGACTGTCTGTAGTAAAAACAATGAAGCCGATGTTTTGGAAGCATGGGAGAAGAATCCGTTTATCCGTTTAAAGAAGGATTCGTTTTCTGCATATCGAATTAATTGGACAGACAAGGCTACAAACATAAAAGAATTAGCCGATGAGCTAAACATTGGTCTAGATAGTTTTGTCTTTATCGATGACAATCCAACAGAACGCGAATTGATTAAGCAAGCGTTGCCGATGGTTGCTGTTCCAGATTTCCCCGAACAGCCCTATGAATTGCCGCAGTTCTTTGCAAAACTTGTCCATGATTATTTTGAGGTTTACTCAATAACCGATGAAGACAAGAAAAAGACTGAACAATATAAGGCCAACGCATCAAGAATACAAGCTCAAAAATCCTTTGGCGATTTTAAATCATTTTTGAAAAGCCTTGACATGCATGTAGTCATCGAGAAGGCTAATGAGCTGAACATTCCACGTATAGCCCAGATGACGCAGAAGACAAATCAGTTCAATTTGACCACAAAAAGATATACTGATGCTGATATCAGAAATTTTGTGGCAAAAGGAGCAGATGTTTATTGTCTAAGTGTTTCTGATAAATTTGGCGATAGCGGAATTACCGGCTGCATCATTGTAGACGGAGATTCAATTGACACATTGCTTTTGAGCTGCCGAATTTTGGGCAAGGGCATAGAATTTGCCTTTGTCAAGACGGTTTTGGGAATTCTTAGGCAAAAAGGGCTTTCGAAACTATCGGCCAGTTACATACCCACGGCTAAAAACGCGCAAGTCAAAGATTTTTATGAAAAATGCGGCTTTGCGTGCATTGCCGAAAATGAGGACGGATCTAAGACGTATAGTGCTGAATTTACCCAAATGGATTTTAATGTAGAAGACTTCTACAATGTGGAGGTGAAATAACCTATGGAAGAAAAAATTCTTGAAATTTTGAAAAATGTCTTGGAAACAGAAGTTGACAAGACTTGTAGCCAGCAGACTTGCGACGCCTGGGATTCCATGAAACAACTTGACCTTGTTGTCGAACTCGAGTCGGAATTCGACATATCGCTTGAACCCGAAGAAATCGGCAATATGAAAAGTTTTGACGATATTGTGAAATTGGTGGAAAGTAAGAAGAAATAGGTTGATAAACATTTTCTAAAAAAATGAAAATACTTATTTTAGCAAATAACTCATCAGGTTTGTTCAAATTTCGTGGAGAGCTACTTGAAACCTTAATAGCTCAGCACCATGATGTCTTTTTTGCTGTACCCAAGGGGGATTTCATTGAGGAAATGCAACATATGGGTTGCCATTTCATCGAAACTGAAATTTCTCGCCATGGAACAAATCCGTTCACGGATTTTGCTCTTACCAAGAAATATTGCTCAATTATAAAGTCTGTAAAACCCGATATTGTATTCACCTATACCATCAAGCCAAATGTCTATGGCGGCATTGCCAGCCAGTTGTGCAAAGTTCCGTATGTTGCTAATGTGACTGGCCTTGGAACGGCTGTTGAAAATGGCGGAATCCTTCAGAAAATCACGTTGGCATTGTATAGAACAGGCTTGAGAAAGGCAAAAAAGGTATTCTTCCAGAATCAGGCGAACCGGGATTTTATGCTCAGGCATAAAGTCGTGAAGGGGGCATATTCTTTGCTTCCTGGCAGTGGCGTAAACCTTGAACGCTTTGCCCCGCTCCCGTATCCCGAAGAAACCGACGGAATCCATTTCGTGTTCATCAGCCGCATTATGCGTGAAAAAGGCATCGAACAATATCTCGCCGCCGCCTCGTCATTGCGAGCGAAGCGAAGCAATCCTCCGCTGCACTTCCATATCTGCGGTTTCTGCGAGCCCGAATACAAGGGCAAACTGGACGAATACATCAAAAACGGCACTGTAATCTATCACGGAATGGTCCGTGATGTTCGTGAAATCCTAGCCAAGACTCACTGCACAATTCATCCAAGCTTTTACCCCGAAGGCATTAGCAATGTACTCTTGGAAAGTTGTGCCTGCGCCCGTCCCATAATTACCACAGAGCGTAGTGGTTGTCGCGAAGTCATCGAAGATGGTGTGAACGGATTTATGGTAAAGCAGCGCGATAGCGAAGACTTGATTCAGAAAATCGAGAAGTTTCTTGCACTTTCGCATGAACAGAAAAAGCAAATGGGACTTGCTGGACGAGCGAAAATGGAAAAGGAATTTGACCGCAAGATTGTGGTGGATGCGTATATGAAAGAATTGGAGTATGTTTAACGATGGATCTTTATAAGAAAATTATTAAAAGCCCTGCATTGCGTAGAAAAATCCTCAATTTTATGAGATTTATACCTGATTCTATAATGCTTAGGTTACAATACAGAATCAAACTTCATCGTTCCTTGAATTTGAAGCATCCACAGCGTTTTACCGAAAAACTGCAATGGTATAAGCTGAATTATCGTAACCCCGTTATGCATCAGTGTGTTGACAAATATTTGGTGCGTGATTATGTAAAATCCAAGGGTTTAGAAAATATTTTGGTTCCGTTGCTTGGAAAATCTGACACCATCCAAAATGTTGATTTTGATAAATTGCCTAAAAGTTTTGTCTTAAAGACTACTCATGGTGGTGGTGGCTTGAATGTCGTTGTTTGTCCTGACAAGGCAAAATTGAATATTGATGAGTTGAAAGAAAAACTCTCATTTCCGCCACATAAGGTGAAGTCCAGGACAATGGGTCGAGAATGGGCTTATTATGGCCTTACTCCGGGCATTGTTGCGGAAGAACTTTTGGTGAATGCCGAAAATCCTGAAGCTGGGGTTAATGATTACAAAATATTCTGCTATAATGGCAAGCCCGAATATCTTGTGGTTGATGTGGACCGTTATATAGGTCATAAGCGTAATTTTTACAAAGCCGATTGGACCCGAATAGATGCGTCTAGCGATTGTCCGCAAGCTGATAGAGATATTTCTAAACCGGAGAATTTTGACGAGATGTTAAAGATAGCCTCCAGGCTCTCGGAAGATTTCCCGTTTGTACGGGTTGATCTGTACAATATCGGTGGAAAAATTTATTTCGGTGAATTGACATTTTACCCATGGAGTGGGTATGTGCAATTCACTCCAGATGAGATTGATTTTGAATTAGGAAAAAATCTTAACCTGGTGCGGCAAAAATGAAAATTGCTTTACTCGGTGATATTGCCTTGATTGGCAAATATGATTTGTCGAAAAATCCAGAAGCAGTTAGGCGTCTTGATGTTGTAAAGGAATATTTAGATCAATTTGACTACGTTATATGTAATTTAGAAAGTCCTCTAACAGATGTGACAAAAACATGGATTCCTAAATCCATGCATTTAAGAAGTCCTCGAAAAAATATTGAAATTCTAAAATATTTAGGCGTGGATGTAGTTTCTATAGCAAACAACCATACATATGATTTTGGGAAAACGGGGTTTGCAGAAACTATTGAAACCCTTGAACAAAATGGGATTGAATGGTGTGGTGCATATGGTAAAGATGTGCAAATACGCCAGAATGGTGAATCCATTAATGTAAGTGGTTTTTGTTGTGCATCTACTAATGGTATTCATTTAGGTTGCGCGAATATAGGTAAGAATACCATTCACTTGCTGAATCGGTTTAATGTTGAAAGACAATTGCAAAAGGATGATGAGCAGAAGGCATTTAGCTTGATAGTTTCTCATTGGGGGCAGGAACATACTTCATATCCTGGTAAAGATACCGTAAAGATTGCACGAAAAATTGCTGGGATGAAATCTAACCTTGCTATTGTTGCTCACCATCCCCATCAAATTCAAGGCATAGAAAAATATAACGGTAATTTAATTGCTTATAGCCTAGGAAACTTTTTGTTTGATGATTGTGTATCTATCAATGGTAGAATGCATCTTCGACAGACTGAAGCCAATAAAAGGACTTTTATTTTGTCTTTAGATATAAAGGATGGCTCCTTAGCGAATTATTCAACACAGGGCTTTCTTGACGATGACAGCTTGGGACTTGTTAAATTTGATAATGATAAAGAAATGGAAGAATTCTCTTCAAAGATTTATGATTTTGAATCTGTTGAGTATGAGCAACTCCGAAAAAAACAAATCGCTGGTGCGCAACAAAAAAAATTTGGAAAACGCGATTTAAAATGGATCCTGTCAAGATTCAATTATTATGCGGTTGGGGCAAAATTGCTGACTTACTTTAATTCGAAACAGTATAAGGTTTGTGTGAATGACTTTTGTGGAGATTTGTAGAAAATGAAAAATACTATTGTATATACAGGTAATTTCTGCATAAAAAAAATGAATGCTGCGGGTAAAAGAGTTTTCTCGAATGCGGTACTTTTGAAATCTTTAGGCTATAATGTTACCCTGATTGGGGCGGATTGTGATGATTGTGAAGATGCTGAATACATAGATGGTGTTAAAGTCCAATCTTACCCGAAAGATTTACTGTTAAAAAATAGATATAATTTTAATTTATTTTACAAATCTTTTTTGAAACAAATAGCCCCGTTTAAAGACGAAGTGTGCGTAATTATTTGTTATGGAAGTCCGTCTCTTAGTGTCTTGAACAGAAAAATTCTGAGATTTGCAAGGAAAAATGGAATTGCTTTTGTCAGCGATGTCGTTGATTGGTTGTCTCTTGAATCGGGTTCTTTGTTTTTCAAGTGTGTGAAGTATTTGGATAATTATTATTTGAAGGGAATAATAAATAAAAAAAGTGATGGTGTAATCGCTATTTCGTCTTGGTTTGATCGGTATTATAAAAAAGTGACAAATCGTATCATTATACCGCCATTGACAATCAATAAGGATTCCAATGAGACGGAAAATATAATTCCACAAATTGCTTATGGAGGAATCCCTTTTCGCATTGGGGAAAAAGTCAAGAAAACAGAGAACATGAAAGATAGGTTTGATTTTGTAGTTAATCTACTTTCGCAATCAAAAAAAAATGGGGCAGAATTTGTTTTTCATGTAATAGGATTTACAAAACAAGATCTTTTGTATAGTCTCCCGATGCTCCAAAGTGATGTTGATTATCTTGGCGATAATATTATCTTTTATGGGAAATTATCAATGCCGGAAACTCAGAATATTCTGAAAAAAATGGATTATACAATATTACTTCGGGAAAATAATAGAAGCTCAAATGCGGGATTTTCTACGAAAATCGCTGAGAGTATATCTATGGGAATTCCTGTTATAACGACCAAGACTTCTGATGTTGAGAAATATTTGCCAGAAGGACGAGGTGCGTATTTCTTGAACATGTATGATGAGGTGAATGCTACAAAAAAAATAATTTCCTTAACGAATAAGCCTGCCTCTGAACGACTTTATGATAAAAAGACTTGCTCATTAAACCGGTCTTTTGATATTTGCTCATATAAAGATGAAATGAAAGTTTTTATTGAAAAGTGTGTAAACCATGTGTAAATTGAATATAGCATATTCGTGTAATGAAGCTTATATGGAACAGACTGCTGTTTCAATAATTTCTTTGTTTGAAAACAATCAAAAAGCAGAAGAAATAAATGTTTATTTTGTTGATTTAGGTGTAACGGATGAATCAAAAGAATATCTAAAAGAAATAACTCTTTCTTATGGACGATCTTTACAAATAATTCCTTTTAAAGATATCGCTTATGATTTGAAAATAAAAAATACAGGTCGTCATATAGAAAGCGTTTATGCAAAGCTTTTTTTCGGAAGAATCCCAAATGTAGATAGAATTCTATATCTTGATAGTGATGTTGTTGTTGTTGATTCATTAGAGGATTTTTGGAATACGAATCTTGATTATATGTATTTTGCTGGAGTAAGAACTCTCGCATCAAGGGATTTATGTCGGAAACTTGAAATTTCAGAATATGCCGATGTAATTAATGACGGCGTTGTATTGATGAATTTAGATTTGTGGCGCAAAGATGACATGCTGCGCAAATGCCAGAAGTATATTGATAAATGGAGTGGTGAACCTCCTGTTTTAAGCGAAGGAACAATTAATTCCGTATGCAACGGGAAAATAAAGATTGTATCACCTCGTTGTAATTTAATGTCTGGTTTAATTGAAGGTTCAGCAAAAAAATTTTGTACTTTAACAGATCGACCTTTTTATTCACAAGATGAATTGGATTTTGCAAGAAAAAATCCATGTATAATTCATTTTTTAAGTGGCTTTTATAATAGACCATGGTGTAAAAAATGCTCTCATCCGATGAAAAATCAGTATTTCAAGTATAGAAAAATGACAAAGTGGGTTAATGAACCCTTGAAAAATGCAAAATTGAGTATGCGGTTAAGAATAATTGGGTTCTTATTAAAACACCTTCCTGTATCACTTTTTGTAAAGTGCAGAAAATGCTTTGGCCTTAAATCATGTTGATTCCGATACAGATATTTATAATTCTCGCTTGCATAATTTTTCTAAAATTATGTAAAATTGAGGTGCGCCTATTTGAAGTATTTCTTTTCATGATAATGGCAATATTTGTATCTAGCATAACTAACGCCCCTGATGTTGATAATTATTTATTGGCATATACTGCTAAGTATTATGTTAGTAAAGATGTTGGTTTTTCAACGATGATGGATTTTTCAAAAAAAATAGGATTGAACTTCTATGAATTTAAATACATCTATCTATTTACCTGTATATCGCTATTATTTGGGGGGTTGAAAATAATAATTCCAAATATTTCAAAGGTTGTCCTAACTTATCTTTTATTTCCATTCCTTTTAAATGTCGTTCAGATAAGGAATTTCTTTATTATCTCGTTAATTATATTTGCTTTTGCAATTTGCTCACACATAAAGAATAATTTATTATCATATATTTTATGGATATTCTTTATTTTAGTTGCTGCAACTCAGCATACTGTGGCACTTTGCTATCTTCCGTTTATTTTTTTTCGTGGCCGGGGGGCTTTATTGTTTAAAATTGTGCCAATTATGTTTCTTTTGGTTGTTCTTGCTCAGTTCTTGTTACAATCGATATTTGCATCAATAATGCAGCAAGGATTGTTTTTTTTTGATTTTTCAAGTCGCTTTGGTGAGTATAACGAGAAAATGTCTCACTATGGAGCTTTTGTATTTGTATTTGAAACTTTGGGCATGATTTACATTGCCCAGCAAGCCTGTTTTTTCAATAATATACTAACGCAATTACAAATAAGATCCCCTTTTACATGGGAAAATTCAAAAATGCCAATATATATTCGAAATTTATTTTTGTATGGAACATTATTTTGGCCTCTTTATGTTTGGGGAGGATCTTTTAGTAGATTGTTACAAATTCAACATGTATTATTGTTTGTTCTTTTTTTTACATGTTTTCAAATGATTGCGAAAATTCCCAAATTTTTAAGAGAAATTTTAGCGCTGAATGATACACTTGCAAAAATAACAGTAGTTTTCATCTTAGTTTTCTTTAGAAATTGTCAAACTATATGGTATTCTTTATGGGATTTTTTGGTTGTTCAGACTTTCTCGAATCTAAATTTCTTATTTGCTTTTTTTCAGTAGTAACGAGGAGCGTTTATGCAAAATGTTTTTTCTAATATTTACGTTTTGTGTCCTGGTTTTTATAAAACAGGAGGAACTGAATTGGCTCATCAACTTGTTTATCAAATCAATAAACAAGGTGGTTGTGCTCATATTGTTTATTTTGATTTTAACGGCAAAGGGTTAATGATAAATGAGGCTTTTAAAAAATATGTAGATCATTTTCTAAGAATAGACGAAATAAATGATACTAGAGACTGTGCTGTTATTGCATCAGAAACAAAACCAGAAATGCTATCCATGTTTAAAAATGCGAAAAAATACATATGGTGGATGAGTGTGGATAACTTTTTGAGAGAACATGATTTTTTCCAATCAGTTAAAATTTTTGGTCTTAGCAATATGGGCCGATTGTTTTTTTCGCTACGTAATACAATTATCTCATTTAACATAAAGAATAATATCTCTCATTTGTATCAAAGTGAATATGCTCATGAATACCTTAGAAAGAGGGGTATAACAAATGCTTATCGACTATCTGATTACCTTAATTCCAGTTATTTGAACATAAATTCTGAAACTGAACGTCAAAACCAAGTTCTTTTCAATCCTCGTAAAGGATTTGATTTCACCCAAAAATTGATGTATTCTGCTCCGGATATCCAATGGGTTCCCTTGCAAAATATGACTACAGAACAAGTTAAGGATACCCTACTTCGCAGCAAGGTGTATATAGACTTTGGTAATCATCCTGGCAAAGACCGTTTTCCGCGTGAAGCAGCGATGTGTGGGTGTTGTGTAATTACAGGTAAACGCGGTAGTGCGAAGTACTTCGAGGATGTTCCAATAGCCGATGAATTCAAATTCGATGAATCACACAAGACCATTCCGCTGATTATTTCGAAAATTCGAAAATGTTTAGATGATTATGAATTTGAATCCACAAAATTCAATGGTTACCGTGAATTTATCAAAGGCGAATATCAGACATTCCAAGATGATGTGGAAAAAATATTCATAAATCACAAGTAAGTATGGCTCGCTCTATAGTACATAATTCTCTATTTAATGTAACTTACAAACTCCTAAATGTTCTTTTCCCGTTGGTGACAACCACCTATGTGGCAAGAGTTTTGCTCGCAGATGGTGTTGGAAAAGTAGCCTATGCACAAAATATTGTTACATATTTTGTTGTTTTGGCGGCGCTGGGAATCCCGAATTACGGAATAAGGGAGATTGCTAAAGTTCGAGATAATCTTGAACAAACCAATAAAGTATTCTCGGAACTAATGGCGATAAATTTCGTTTCCACATCATTTTTCTTGATCGCATATGTGGGGATGATAATTTCGTTTCCTTTTTTTCATGAAAATATATATTTGCATGTGGCTGTAGGTGGTGCACTTATTTTTAAATTCATTGATATAGATTGGTTCTACCAAGGAAGAGAAGAATTCGCATTTATTACAATAAGAAGTTTTTTTGTTAAAATATTGTGCCTGATTTGGATATTCTTTTTTGTGAAAACTATAAACGATGTTGTGATGTTCGCGTTGGCGTCCGTTTTGGGCATTGGAGCGAATAATGTGTTCAACATATTTCATTTGAAAAAGACGGGCGTAAAGTTCTCGCTGAAAGATTTAAATCTTAAAAAGCATATTAAGCCTATATTCATTTTATTCGCTTCGGTAATCGCGATAGAATTGTATACGATGGTTGATACGACGATGATTGGGATTCTTTGCGGAGAATCCGCTGTCGGGTTGTATGCAAATGCGATAAAGATTGTTAGAATTTTGATTGGCGTCATTTCTGGGGTGTCTGGTGTTCTGCTACCCCGGCTAAGTTACCATTATGCGAGGAACGAATTGGATAAATGTTCTCAGTTGGTTTCCAAAGCGCTGATGGTGATGATTTTCTTGTATATCCCTTGCCAGATAGGCTTGCTGATGGATGGCGATGTTGTTATGCCATTTTTATTTGGAGAATCTTTTGCTGCTGGTGGGAAAACTCTTCAAATCGCCAGTTTATTGATTTGCACTTTGGGATTTAGCAATTTGTTTGGCACGCAGGTTCTTTTGACTTTTGGACAAGAAAAAAAACTGTTCCTTTGCACAATTGTTGCAGCTGTAATTAATTTGAGTTTGAATTTCGCCTTGATTCCGAAATTTGAACAGAATGGAGCTGCGACGGCGTCTGTATTTGCGGAACTTGTTGTGACGATTATGGCTTGCGTTTTTTGTAGGAAGTATATTGCTTTTTATGTGGAAAAAAAATTTGTGTTGATATCAATATTGTCAACGCTGCTTCTGGTAGGGTCCTTTTACTCGGTAAAATATTTTGTGTCTGGGAATTTTGTTATATTGTTTTGCTCTGCGTTTTTGGGCGGCGCGCTATATATGGCGTGTAATGTTCTGTTGAAGAATCCTATTTTGAATGTTTTTTATTCATTGGTAAAAAGGAAGAAAGGATGATGTCTCACTACGATTACCTCGTTGTCGGTTCAGGCTTGTTCGGGGCGACTTTTGCATACCGCGCCGCTAAAGCAGGCAAGAAGTGTCTTGTTATAGATAAACGTCCGCAACTCGGTGGAAATGTATATTGCGAAAAGGTAGAAGGCATTAACGTCCACAAGTATGGTGCCCATATTTTTCATACCAATAATAAGCAGGTGTGGGACTTTGTAAACTCCATCGTAGAATTCAATCGGTATACGAATAGTCCTGTCGCAAATTACAAAGGCAAACTTTATAACCTGCCGTTTAATATGAATACGTTCTACCAAATGTGGGGCGTGACTACTCCGGCAGAAGCCCAGGCGAAAATAGAAGAACAGAAGGCAGAAGCGCTGGCGGCTTTGAATGGCCGTGAGCCTGCTAATCTCGAAGAACAGGCGCTGACGCTTGTCGGTAAGGACATTTTTGAAAAACTAATCAAGGAATATACCGAAAAGCAATGGGGCCGTAACTGTAAGGACTTGCCTGCGTTCATTATCAAACGCCTCCCGGTGCGGTTGGTCTTTGATAACAATTATTTTAATGACCGTTATCAAGGGATTCCTATCGGTGGATATAACAAACTTATTGATGGTCTGCTAAACGGCGTTGAAACCCGTACGAGCGTAGATTTCTTCGCTGAATACAAGGACAATTGGCGCGATATTGCGGATAAGCTTGTCTATACCGGTGCCATTGATGAATATTTCGATTACAAGCTTGGAAAGCTTGACTGGCGCACGGTAAGCTTCATGACGCGTACTGAAAATACTCCGAATTACCAAGGAAACGCGGTCGTGAATTATACATCACATAATCAGCCTTATACTCGTATTATTGAGCACAAACATTTTGAAAGGTTCGGACAGGCTGTTTATGAATGCCCTAAAACGGTTGTTTCCGAAGAGTATTCGACCGAGTACAAGGAAGGAATGGAACCTTATTATCCTGTAAATGATGAACGCAATAATGCCTTGGCCGAAGAATACCGTAAATTAGCTGCTCAAGAATCGAACGTCATTTTTGGAGGACGTTTGGGACAATACAAGTATTTTGATATGGCTCCGGTAATTGAACAGGTTTTAGGAATAGAGTCTTTTTAAGTTAAAGGGGGTGTTTAAATAAAACTGTGTTATTGTCCGTTGTTTGATTTTTTAGTAAAAACTATAAAATATAGAAACGATTGCCAAACTTGATGCTCTGCTGTTGCACTATAAGCAATTAGCGGGATGCTAACAATATGATTTACAATTCCTTTAACTTTATCGTTATTTTCCCTTTCTTTTTTTTACTGTATTATCTTATACCTGCAAAATATGAAAGGACAAGAAATGGTTTCCTGCTTATTACGAGCTATTTACTCTATCTGAATTGGAAACCTGCATACGCGCTCATCTTGCTTGGTGTTACGCTTGTTACATTTTATGGGGCAAAAATTCTAGAGAAAAACTGCAAGCACAGAAAATTGACCTTAATTGTTTCTGTTTTTTTTACAATCATTCCCCTGTTTTTTTTTAAATATTTCAATTTTGCGAATGAAATTATTTTCCAAGCTCTTTCATTTTACGGAGTACGGTTTAAGCTTGTTGGTCTAAATTGGGCAGTTCCTATAGGAATTTCGTTCTTTACATTCCAAGCCTTGGGATATTTGTGGGATGTTTATTATAAAAAAATAGAATCTGAAAAGGATTTTTTTGTTTATTCACTTTTTGTTTCCTTTTTTCCATCGATTCTTTCTGGTCCCATAAACAAAGCGTCTCTGATTCTACCTCAGCTACATAACTTGCGCAAGCAGTTTGACTATCCCAAGGTTGTTGATGGCCTAAAATATCTCTTGTGGGGAATGTTTATGAAAACTGTTGTCGCTGACAGGGCTGGTTTATATGTAGACACAATCCTTCCAAATTATATGAACTACACAGGAATTTCTTGCCTTGTAGCTGTCTTTTTCTATACAGTTCAGATTTATGCTGATTTTGCTGGGTATTCCTTAATGGCTATTGGCGTTGGCAAAACACTTGGCTTTGAATTGACTGAAAATTTTCGTAGGCCTTATTTTTCTTTCAGTGTAACTGATTTTTGGAGACGATGGCATATTTCTTTATCAACTTGGTTAAAAGATTACATTTACATTCCGTTGGGTGGAAGTAGATGTTCAAAGTCAAGAAATTATCTAAATATTTTAATAACATTCCTTGTTAGCGGAATCTGGCATGGCGCAAATTGGACATTTATTGTTTGGGGGCTTTTACATGGATTTTTCCAGGTCGTTGAAAAAATGCTTGGACAGCAGTCGTGTAATTATAAGTGGTTTGGAAAAACAGTTAAAATTGCTGTAACATTTATTCTCGTCAGTTTCGCATGGATATTCTTTAGGATGCCGACATTGGTTGACGCTTGCGGTGTTATAAAACGAATTTTTGATTTAAGTCTTCCAAAGACTCTTTATACCGGAAGCATTACTGTTTTCTCGTTTATGCTTTTAGGAACAATGGTATTGTTTGTGAAAGATTCGATTGATGAGTTTATGCCAAATAAATTAAAATTTTTCAACAGTTCTAACGCCTTTATTCGTTGGTTATCGTATATAGCATGCATGATGTCCATTTTGCTTGCTGGTGTATTTAGTGCAGATCAATTTATTTACGCGAATTTTTAGTTGGTAGGGGTAAAAATGGCTCAAGTTAAATTTTTTCGTAAAATTGTACTTTTTGTATTGATTTTGATTGTCATTGACTTCTCTCTTGGAAAAATCTTCAATTACATGGCCGTTCACTCAAAAGGCGGCTATGTTGCACATCACAATCATATTATTGATAAAACTAAAGAAGATATTTTGATTTTTGGTTCGTCAAGAGCAATTCACCATTATAATCCAGAAATAATTTCAAGCGCGTTAAATGCGACTTGTTATAACGCTGGTCAAGATGGAAATGGTATCGTTTTATTTTACGGCTGGTGGAAACTCATAAGTCAACGTTATTATCCCAAAATAATCATTTATGATATCACGACTAACTTTGATTTGCAAAAGAATGATAATCATAAATACCTTGGTTGGCTTAAGGAACTATACGATAGAGAACCGATTCCAGAAATATTCGAAACAGTTGATAAAACTGAGCGTGTAAAAATGCTAAGTAGAACATATCGATACAATTCAAAATTTCAACAAATAGCTGCGGATTATTTTCATCCGATATACAAGATAAAAGGGAATGGATTCTTGCCTCTAAATGGTGTACTCGACACAATGCGAATTGCAAAGAAAAAAACAGAAAGTAAGATTCAATTTGATTCGTTGAAAATTAGTTATCTGACAAAATTTATTGAAGAAATTGGTGAAAGTCAGATTGTTTTTGTTCATTCGCCAATATGGTATGGTCTTGATTCTGCTTGGTTGGAACCTATAAAAAAACTATGTACGAAGAATAATATCCCATTTTTTGATTACTCAACTGATTCCGAATTCGTCCATAATAACGACATGTTTAAAGATGGATCACACTTAAATGCCAAAGGTGCAGATGCTTTTACGGCAAAGTTTGTGGATGATTTGAAAAGAAATGGCGTTTTTAGGAGCCATTCACAAAAATAGTAAAATATTTTCATTATTTACGTTGACGAAAAAAAGAGAAGTTTTTTTTATACTTTATGGATAAATCTGATATATAGATAAGTGATGATAACATCCAAAATAGAAAAAACGTAAAAAAGCAAATAAAAACAGTTCACAAATAGAGGCTTGAACTTAAATGGACGTACTTGACAATACGATGGTAGATTCCATAATCGAAAACAATATAGTGCAATCAAGTCCTGATTTTCTTGATCGTAAAAAGGTTATTGACGATATCTCCAAAATGATTGATAACGCGATTTCTTCAAAAGTGCCGTTTTCCCTTGCGGTTACTGGAGTATGGGGTATCGGCAAATCGTTCATATTGAAAGAGATTGAAAATAAATTTTCATATAAATGTATCGTATTGCATTACGATTGTTGGAAGAAAGATTATTATGAAGAACCTTTGGTAGGCATTTTGTCTTCGATTTCAGAAAAGATCAATAAAATTGAAGCCAATAATCCTGACCGGCAACAAAAACATTACTATAAAGTGATGAAAGAGGTTGTTTTTCAAATTTCACGCGGCATTATTCTTCATTATGCAAACTTTGATATAAATAAATTGCGAAAAAATTTTTCTGCGATTAAAGAATTGGTAAAAGTAAAGAAAAAAATCGAAATTCGGTCATTTGATTCCCTATCAAATCTCTCCGATACAGTTGAAATGGTCAATAGATTGCTAACCTACTATATGGCGTACGAGAACAAAAAGATTCTGTTTGTTGTTGATGAGTTGGACCGTTGCTTGCCTGATTATGCCATCAAGATTCTGAATCGTCTCCACCATGTCTGCTACGGGACTCCCGTAATCCAGCTTGTCGCAATAAATGAAAAGGATTTGGAGGGAAGTATAAACGGATTGTACAATAGAAATTTACAAGATGATTTTGCCCAAAGGTATTTGGATAGGTTTTTTACAAATTATTATAATCTTTCTAAAGGAGATGCTTCTAGGGGTTTAATCGAACATTGTTGGCCGGATATCGATGATTATTTCAGCAATGATTCAATCTATGACAGTCTTGGAACATTATCCGATGTAGTACTGAAAAATCTAGCAATACGCGATAAGAAAAAGTTGATTATTCTGCTTAGCATTTACCATAAATTTACGCTTGGCTCATCAAAAGAAAAATATCCAATTGAATTGGCTTGCGCCGAATTATTGGAATTATTCAGAAAATTTTTGCATATTGAGCAAAATTGGACAGTCATTGATAAAGAGGCGGGTACGCTGTATGGAGATTCCAATAATCGTGTATTTAAGTCCTACTCTATGGAAATCTATGTCTCGGATATAGCAAGTTGTATTGGTCCAGATATAACAAGTTATATTGGTCCGATAAAAAATTATTTTTTTGAAAGATATGAAAAAAAATTCGAATTGTTACGTTCGGGCGAATCTGAAAAAAATTCGATTTCTTCGTCAGACCGCATAATTGCCCTTTTTGCCAAAAAAAGAAATTCCAATAAAGAATTCAACGAAATGATTGCAACATTGAAGAATGATATAAATTTCGTAAAATGTTTTGCATTCTTCGAGTCTTTTAAGGAATCGCTCGTTACTTATGAAAATCAGAGTGATAATCTCGTAGTGTAAAATAGGACAACATTTTCTATTTGATCATAACCCCAAATCCACCACAAAAGTTCTGTTCTGCCTTTTTGTGATAATATATAATTTATTGCATTTTGCTTGCAAAAAAAGTTTTTATGTCAAGCTCCATTATTTTGTCATAGTTATCTTGTTTTGGTCAATCTTCTAAAAATCCTATTAATCTTCTGTGCAAATTTGAATGGCAACACTTTATATAAAGTATATGTCAACCATTGATTTTTGCTGGCGTATTTACAATAGCCTGATGATACATTAACTTTATTGAGCAATTGATCAATTTGACCTTCGTACTGAAAATCAATAGGAGCTGTAGAGCCAGCTTTGTTGTAATATTCGAGAACCTTATCAAGGCCCTTATTTAAATCATAATTGAAAGTAATACCAGGAACAACTTTTTTTAACTTTGCATTGTCAAATTTTGCATCCAAAGCGCGGTCTCCCAAAATCATTTCCGAATAATTCGTCAAATATTTTGCAATAGTATTTCTCGGGATTGCAACAATGTTTGGTTTCGACCCTAATTTTTCATATAGGGTTTCTAAAATCTCTTTATGCGTATATTGAAAATCGCCTACTACATTAAAATCTTCATTATATGCAAGGGAATTACCCAAAAGTCCTAGAACCCCCTTAGCAAAATCTTCAACATAAGTGACTGTTGAAATCGCTTGACCATCATCAATAACAAGCATTGGTTTACCATGTTTTATGCGTTCAATAATTGTTTGGTGGAACGCATAGCTAGGGGCTATCGCTATTGGAATTCGATGTTCGTCATAAGTTATGTAGGGCCTAACAATGGTGTAGTTGCATGATTTGTATTCTGTCGATAATTTCATGAGGCTTTGTTCGGCCTCAAATTTCTCAACATTGTATTTCCAATCTGTGTTAGGCTTAGGAGAATCTTCTACTATAGGGAAATCTTCTGGTGAACGTCTAAACACACAGCAAGATGATATAAAGACATATTGAGTACATTTATTTGCTAGAATAGGGAAAATTCGTTCAATATCATTCCTTTTTCTCGAAAGGAAATCTATTATAATATCAAATTTTTTTGAATTTAAGCATTTCTGTATGCTATCTATATTATAAAAATCCCCTTTTATTTTTTCAATTTTTTCAGGAAGTAAATCACCGTGACGGCCTCGATTTAGGACTGTTACATCATGCCCCATATTATAAGCATCGATGGCGATAGTCTTACTTAATGTACCCGTTCCACCTAACATCAAAATCTTTTTTTGCATAATCTCATCTCCTCAACAATTTCTTATAAATGAAATTTTTTGCAATCATACGCGTCTTTGAATCGGCAACAAAAAAATATGTTATCAAAAGTGTGATTGTAGAAAATGACATGCATGAGAGAATAAATCGTAACAAAGACTCTTCCCAGAAATTTGTTATTAAAAAAGCAACTAATGCTGTTGGTAAAACAACTTTAAGCGCATCGATCAATACATTTCTCAGAAAGTACAAAATAGAGAAAGCGTTTATTAATTGATGCATTTGGAAAAGATTAATAAAACTACAAATTAACAATAGACATAAATTAATCACATAAGCCCAAACTGGTTTTAAGCCTGAATAAAAGGCTAAATAAGAAATCGGTATAATGAGTAAAATAATAGTTCCATTTATTATGCTCATATTTCGAATTTTACCAACAGCATGAATTCCAAAAACAACAGGGCGAAACAACGCAGAATTCCATCCAATCATTAAACTAAATTGAGTAAAAGCTACCGCATAATCAGGGATTTCTTTCAGCCATAAATTTAACACATAATGATTTTCAATAATCAAAGGGAAAGAGACAAAAAAAAATAAAATAAAAGAATATTTAGAAGCGGCGCATATTAATTTTGTCATTTGCAAAACATCCCCACTTGCAAAATATTTAACAATTTGCGGTCTCAATGCTGTCATAAAATTTTCAACAAACCCCATTACTGCACTTTGAACTTGATTTGCTATTCCAACAGCCGCATTTACAACAACACCAAAGAACATATTTAATACAACCGCAATTCCGTAAGTTCGTGCAACAGAACTTAGATTCCCATAAAGATCCCAACCTGAATATCTCAATATCGGAAGCATAATGTTTTTTTCAAAAGAAGGTTTTATTACGCACTCGTCATATTTCTTTAAACATATTACCACATAAATAAAAAACAGCGACGCATGAACAAGAGCTATTAAAGACGCAAAAACAATTAGTTTCTGATTTGGGACCACATAAATTATATAGGCAATTCCTAATTTTGCCAAACATTCGTAAATACTTATATATGCATATACACCCATATTTTCATGAGATATGATAGATGCGGTGAAGGGTACCTGTAAAATAGATATCACTGAGGTCAATATTGAAATTTGGAATACTACAGAAGCTGCAAAAGTCTTTTCGATTGGAATGTTGATTTTGTTGTTCAGCAGCCACAATCCAATTGTTTCCGCAATACACAATATCACGAATGCTATTATTAGATGAACAGATAAGGATGTTCTAAATGTTTTATTTAGATTAGCCTTATTATTTGCTCCCATTTCAAATGTTAGAAAACGGGATGTCGCTCCAGTCAAAGTGATGTTGATAAAACTAAATAAAGCTACTGTACCTCCAACAATATTATATACGCCATAGTTTTCAATACCCAAAGAGGCAAGGTTTACTCTGCTTGTATACAGAGCTATTCCCATAGTTAAAAACATTCTAAGGTATAAGAATAATGTATTTTTAACTAAACGCTGATTATTTGCTGTAGTAGACATTTTTATGGCTTTACAAATCGAATTATTTTTATCAGGTTATTTAAAATTGGATATTTAGTTCTCAAATATGTTATAAAAATTTTTTTTGAAGGTCTTGCTATTTTACAATGTTTTTTATAGTTCTCAAAAAATAAAGCATTATCGTGATAAGAAATCCCGATTTCCATCATCCAACGATAAAATCTTAAATCAACCAATGATGCAGCTTTCTTATAATCATCGTCGTTTGCAAATGGGATAATTTTCAACATGTCTAGCAAAACATTTTTCCCGATATTATATTTTTCTATTTGTTGTACCTTTGTTTTTTTTGCATGAGAATGACTGTTTTGTCTTACAACATATCGAAATGATATTTCGTTACAACGGCACGCCTTGAACTTATAAGATATCGGCAAAAGCATTTGAAAATCTTGACCAATTTCTCGCGGGTGAATAAAATCTAATTTTGGATTAGTTTCCTTAAATTGTTGAAAACGAATCATAAATGTTCCCGGAAAACACAACATATCTTCTAATAATAAAATTTTCTTAAATATATTAGATTCATCATTTTCATTCCAATTTAGTTTTTCTATTGAAGTCGTCTTTAGTATTGTATTCACATCGTTTTCATCTACAATGTGTACAGGACATACTACAATAGCAGCATCAGGATGCCTTTCCAATGTGGCAACGCGCGAAGAAATGAAATTTGGCAAAAGAATATCGTCAGAATCCGGCCATGCCAAATATTCCCCAGAAACATATTTTATACCAGTATTTACGGCTCCAGCAAGGCCTTGATTTTCTTGATAAATGTATTTGCAATCAATTCCCTTTGCCTGCAATTTAGGCAAATAGCTCTGATAAATTTTTTCGGTTGCGTCAGAGGAACCATCATTAACAAGAATCAATTCAATATTTGAATAATCTTGAGCTAAAACACAATCAAGATATCGTGAAAGATAGGATTCCCCATTATAACAAGGCGTTACTAAACTAACTTTTTTTTGCATATGTCCTTCCTTAAAAATCAAATAGGTAAATGAAATAATCTTTTGAAAAGTAATTTTAAAGCGTGCCGTCGAGAACTTGTTTTTAAAAAAGCAACGAAAAGCCCTTTTTCTGATAAAATTTTTCCAAAAGCATCTCTTCTAGGATCCTTATTCCAAGCATGCTCAATTCTTGGGTTAGGTTTAGAAATTTCCTCGTATGAAACCATTTCTACAACACAAACATCCTTAAGATAATTCAACACTCTTTTACCTTTAGTTGTATTAACCGTCATTATCGATGTTCCTCTTGCGTTGTAGTATTGCCGATTTCGATCTGCGCCATGAAAATCGCCCAAGGTCAAATCGGAAAAACGATTCTCACCGCAATGTTTGCACTTATAGCAAGCATCTCTTTGCAGTAAGTGAAAAGCATGTCCTAGGATTGTGCTATAAAACGATTTAAAGATTGTTTTTCCATTGACAAAAGTCATTTTCATCCATTGCGGAATCCAAGATGCTCCTCCTACAACTCGTAAATTTAGAGATTCTATTTTCTTATTTTTCGCCACGATGTCAAGATACTCGCGCATTACTTTTTCGGACGTCGATCCCTTGCACACAAAATCAACTAAGAACAGATTATCAGGGATTTTCCCGATACACGAAACCAAAGCGGCCACTTCACAAGGGCATCCAGAAAAAAGAATTGGTGTTCCTGACAAAAGTTCTTTCTTTACCTGGCGGTAAATTCCATTTTTCCTTGCCTGAATGTATTTTGCAACTCGGATATTCTTTAAATCATCTATATTATCTAATAAAACAAATTCCGTATGTCTAAAGTCATCGGCCCACACAACCCCCGCAAATTTTCCTTGAGGATTTTCCTTCTTGAACCACTCGACAATATGTGTAAAGTAGCCCCCGCTAGACGATGCTTCGACAATTTCGGAATCTTGGGAGTACCCTGCATAACATTCTCGAATTTCAATCTTACGAGAAGGTTCTTTTAACTGAGGACAGGCACGGATACATGCGTTGCAGTGTATGCAATCTTCGTTATTTATATATGGAAAACGGAATCCTTCTCCATCTTCCTTGAAATGGATGATTTGCTTCGGACACGCATTGGCGCATGCCTCACATCCACAACAGTCGGCAAAAGGCATTTTTTGAAAAACAGGAAATCCGTCATTCATAAAATCTCACTCACTTATGCATCAAAACACTTTAGAATATCAGTCATACGTTGGTTATAACGATTCCATGTTCTTTCGGCGAACATGGAACAGTCCAAAACGGGGAATTGCATAAATTTTTTGACGACATCGACTGAATTAGGTAATTTCGTTTTTTCATCAAAGTACGAATACATCCATTCTTCTAACCCAGCCTTATTCAAAATGTGATAAGTCTTGCTGGATGTGGGTATGTATTTTTTTCGCAGCCCCCACAGCGTTTTTTTAAATGTTCCATACTCATCAAAACAAAAGAATGGAACTGCATTATGCAAAGACACTACAATTGGGTGCATTCTTTCACCTATATAACCTTTTGAATACTTTATTAAGGCATACCAGTCAGATGGAGAAAGGGGTAAATTAATCCAGTATTCTAACCCATAATCCTTTAATTTTTCGGGCATCGGGAACGCAACAGGAGTCAATCCGTTTGCCTTTAATTCGTTAGCTATGGAGTTCACATAAGTCTTAGACAAATAATTCGTCCAAAAACTAAGCAAAACATAATTATCGGGAATAGAGAATTTTTTTAAAAGAGCTTCCTTAGATGGTAAATCTAAATAACAATTTTGATTGAAGGCAAAGACTGGATCGGGCGATATGTCAATATCCTCGCGACCAACAATGGTCTTAACCATTTGCCTTGTCCATTCATCACGAACAGAAATCTTCGTATAATTGTCCAACCCAGATTTCATTGAATTTCGCTCAGATTCGTCCATTCTCATATAATCGCAATTTTGAGATGAAACGGAAAAAGCGACAGCTTTGATTTTTTTATTTAATTTTGACAGAAAGCCACCAAAGAAAGCGTTTCCATCAATGTTTTCTACTGTCAAAATTTTTCTTTTGACAAATCGCAGTTTTCTCTTAGAAAAAACAACTCTTTTAGACTTGGGGACATACTTAAACAGGGCGTCACTACCCGCAAAAACGGCATCTAAGTTCAATCTTTCTATTTCAGAAATCAAATCCAACTCGGACCGACACAAGTTAGACAAAGGCATATTCTGCTCGGCAAACTTAAAATGTTCAGCAACCTGCTCAGCAGGAATACGATTACTATACATATCCTCTAAATCTTGAGGATACCAATGTAACACGGTCGGCTCGTGTCCCATCCGCTTTAGATACCCAATAGTCGATATAGTTTGGAGCTGAGCTCCAAAATTAGGTACACAATGGTATGTCAAAATGCCTATTTTCATAAACAACCCTTATTAAGCAAAATGACTGTAATCATTCTTTGCTTTATATCCATATTCCCAACTGTTCTTTTCTCTTTGTGCAATTACTCGAGCTGGAACTCCAGCAACAACAGCATAAGGAGGAACATCTTTAGTCACGATTGCTCCAGAAGCGACGACAGCACCTTCTCCTATGGTGATTCCGGGTAGAATAATGGAACGGCTGCAAATCCATGCATAATCATTTATTACAACTGAGGCGCCCTTTCCGCAAAAATGAATGTCATTATAATCGTGATTTAGAGTCCAAATGATAGCCTCATAAGCGATAGTCACATTTTTACCAATTGCTAAGCCCTTTCGCCCATCAAGTAAAACCTTTGGGCCAATAGAACATCCTTCTCCGATTGTAATACCTTTCGGAGAACGAATATGAAAACCCTGATAAAAGCGAACATCCTTTGGCATTTTCACCCCAAAAAAGCGAAGCCCCCATCGTCTTATATGTTTACTAGGAATATTGGCCAGCAAGTCGTTACAGATAATCCAAATCAGACCACTTTTTAAACCATAAAGATGTTGTTTAATACGCATGAAAATATCCGTTATAGAAGCAAGTGAAAATTACTTTCCGAAAAGAATTTTTTTAAGAGGGCTTGGGGGAATTTTTGCAAAAAACGAACAACAAACAATAAGAAGAATGGAAGCAACCAGGGATACAAAGAATTGAATAATAACGGATGATTGTGGAGCAAATGAATTAAATGCATCCTCAAAAAAAGCCAACTTTGGAAGGAAAAATGGATGCAATATGTATATTTCTAATGAGATGAATCCTATTTTTTTTAACCAAGTAAAAGTATATCCCTTCTCAACATTCAAAAAAAGCGAATAAAGCATCAGAATCGCTGACAATACATACATCCTGGATGTAACGACTGACAAAAGATGATTGTTAGAAGTATGAATTATATCGAACTTAATTAAAAACAGGATGAAAAAGATGATTACTGTTGTACTAAAAAATTTGGTTCCGCAATATTTTGAAATCTGATGCTTTTTAAAAACGACGCCAAGGCAAAAGAAAAAATAAAGGCTAAAATGCCCAATATCTAAAAATGGCTTAATTTCATAGTTGCCAAGTTTAGAACATGATATTTGAACAAACAAACCTGTAATTAAAAGAATTACTGATCCCGCAATTCCATGCCACCATTGAAACCTTGACATTATAAGGTATATAGCTAATGTTATCACATAAAAAACAAATAGTGTGTAAAGATACCAAAATGGAGCAAATTTATCTAACAGAAAGAATGCTACAGCGCCCATGCCAAAATAAGGCAACATTAACCCCTTAATGCGTTTATTTATGCTGATTATCAAATTTGATAATGATGGATTATCAAATTTAAAAACAAGGCCAGAACAAAACATAAACAAAGGCATATGAAAACTATAAATGAATTTCCAAAGGAGCATACTTTGCCCCCCCCCTACAAGTGCAGTCTTGAAATCTGTGTGACAATTCGCTAAAAAATGTCCCATGACGACAAGCAATATCGCAAAGCCTTTAAGGGCGTCTATGTAATCTAATCGTTTTGTCTGTTCCATATTGTGCCTTAGCTCATTGTTATAGTTTTTCAATTTTTCTCGTTCAATACCTTGTCGTAAATTTCAAGTCTATTTCTTCGCAAAGCTTCCATTGAATATTTTTCTTTGACTATAGCATTCGCATTTTGTGCAAATTTTTCACGCAAAGATTTATCTTTCAAATCAATAATAGCCTTTACAAAAGATTCAGGAGTGTCTGCAATGAAACAGTCTCTTCCTTTTTCAAATGGCAATCCCTCAGCCCCCACCGATGTGCTGACGAATGGGATTCCAAGGCTTGCTGCCTCAAGGATTTTCATGCGAATGCCACTTCCCACAGTAATCGGAACAACCATTATGGTATTATTTAGAGAGTCTGCAAGATTAGGAACAAAACCTAAAAACTGTATATTTTTGTATTTGTGGCTTACTTCGTTTCGTTTATTTTCCGGCCAATTACCAATGATTTTTAAAACATATGAAGAATCTTTTTCAAGCAAACATTTCCAACAATTTTCAAGAAACCATTTAAGGCCTATATAATTAGGAATATGAGTTGCAGGCCCAACAAAGGACAATTCACAACTTTGTTCGTTCTCTTTTTTGAAACTTGTAGATGTATTTACAACAGCAAATGAGGAATAGATTGGAGATTTAACACCTTGATTAATTAGTTTCTGTTTATCCGTTTCCGAAAGCGTTACCACAGCGTCACATTTGTTCAATAGTCCTATTTCTAACATTTTGGCAAGTTCTATATTTGCATTTCGGCTAAAGTTTTCTCCCATTTGCTTTACGCGTAAACTATTTACAACGTAATTTAATTCATGATGAACAATTATTTTTTTTACTGAAGAAGGCAGGGAAAGAACTTGCGACAACGGCGAGCACATTTCCATTTGAACTATATCAATTTTATTTTTTTTGATTAAATCGTTAACAAAATCAGCATATTCATTCAAAGGGGCTTTAAAAAGGGATGGCATTAATGAACAAAAATAATCAGCATTTTTTTCATTTATTTTAAGCAGAATAGTAATAACATAAAATAGCCATAAGATAAAACCATGGTATCCTTTTATCGGATTATATACAAAAGGATGGATTTGAACATTTTTCAACAAAGGTTTAATTGCCTTAAGGGCGTTCAATCTTTTGTGATAAAAAGGAGTGGAATATGTTACAAAAACATCCACGTCGTTTTTAACGGAATTGATTCCGTTAAACATTGCTTGATTTCCACCAGCAGTAAGTGGATATGGTAATGTAGGGAGAATGAATAAAATTTTATTTTTCATATGGATAAACTTGAATTTGATTTGATTTTTGAATATATCCACACCAAGAACAACTAATAATAACCATCATCATTGATGTGGCGTATAAAATATAGTGATAAAAGAAACATGCGCAAATAATTGCAAATGTTGAAGATAAAACATATGAAGATGTAAAACTATTTTTTGATTTTTTATACTTTTCATAACCCATCTTTATTATTCCATACAATAATTTAAAGTATAAAAATAAGCCCACAATTCCAGTATCAAATAAGTATGCTACATAAGTATTTTCAGGATCGAACAAAACATTACTTCGAATTAAACCCGCTTTATAAAAAGCATATGATGCAGAACCGAATCCTGTTCCGCAGAGTAAACCTGCAGGATTTGCCACAATAGCCTTATAAAGCATAAAATTGTAAACATCCCTGTCGGTTTCTCCATTCGTTCCAACTTTAGAATTGGCTCTTTCCCAAAAATTTTGTATAGATTCTCCAAAAGAAGTCTGATAAATTACTAATATAATCAATAAAATTAGAATAGAAAAAAACAATGTTGGAATAAAATTTTTAAAACTTAAAAAATTCAAAATGATTAAAATCATCAAACACGAAACCAAAGCAGTCATACTTTGACTCGCCAATATTGAACAAACAACAAGAAATAACAACCATTTTTTTTCATATAAATATGAGAAAGCAAAGACAAATGGGGCCAACATTCCTATATGAGCGGGATCATAGTTAAAACCGGCGGCACGAATTCCTGTTGGTACAATAAGTGACAACATCCCATAGCGAATATTTGTATCCCCATATGTATTTGCATAATATGCAAACACTTCATTATTTATAGAATAACCATAAGAGTAAAATATTATAGCATCAATTGTTGCCCATATTAAATTTAATATAGCTCCAATAAGCAAACCAATCATCAATGCTTTAATTTCAAATTCTTTAAATCTAGCAAGAAAAAATAAACTACCAATAAAAATATATAAGGATGTTTTAAATGCCATATTTAAGATAATGGCGCTATAATTTAATTCTCCTAAAAAAAAAGTTGCCCCCCAAAAAGCCGAAAATATAGAAAAAGAAAAAAACAGCAAAAAATTTTTTTCCGAACTTGAGACAGCTCTATCAAAGTGAATTCCTCTTATAATTAGCAAAAGAAGTGTTATCGGTAATAAAATCATAAAACCTGATATCACTTGATTTCCAATTGGAATTCCGACAATGGGCATAGTAGAAAACATTGCAAGTAGAAGCAACAATAAAGATGTACGATCATATTTTTTTTGCATGTTTTTCTCTGGAAAAATCATTTTTTTAACATAATATAAATATCAGACAAAGCATTGCGTAGTGTAGGATATTTTCTAATACAAGTGATGAACAAAAGAATCGTTTTCAAAAAAGAATTATTTTTTATGAAGGTTGTTCTTTTTTTGTTAAATTCGAGTTGTCTTTTTAACATTTTTTCTTTTTCGACAAAACCAAAATCTTTACATTTTGAAATGAAAAAATTTTCGATATCAATGTCCCACGAAATTTCGTTTAATCTTCTAGTCTTGTTTAATTGCATTTTAGGTGTAGAGGCACTTTCAGAATGGCGTCTAAATTGAATTGTTTTTCGATTGAAAAGATAAAGAGAATCGTCAATTGCGGCATATCCCCATAATACAGCGTCATGTGGTGCCGAAATTAAATCATTTTCCATCATTTTATCCACTAAAGTTTTTCTCACTGCATAAGTGCACCCAGGACGCAAAACCGATAATGAAGAACTTTTAAATTCTATTTTTTTTACACACCCATCATTTCTTTCATTATTCTTAATGAAAATACGATCCTTTCTATTAACATTCAATACAGAGTAATTCGATACTAAAAGATGAATTTTCGAATTCATCTCCATTGCCTGTTTCATTTCAAAAATTTTATAAGGCATCCAAACATCATCTTGATCACATAAAAATATTATGTCACCACTACATTTTTTCAAAGCTACTCTAAAATTTGCTCGCCAGCCAATATTTTTTTCATTCCTATAATTATTCCAATTGTTCAAACCATTCCTTGCAATGTATTCGTTTACAAATTCATATGTTCCATCGCTAGAATTATCATCGACTATGATGACCTCATCAGGTTTTTCTGTTTGATTTTGGATAGAATCCAACAATTGCTTAATATATTTAATTCCATTATATGTTGTCATTGCAACCGAAATGACCATATTCTTACTCCTATCTTGATTTATCTCAATCAAATTCACATATGACGTAATAAATCATCCTGCAGTTTTCATCCATCTAAGATTTTATTAAATATTTCAAGATGTCTTTTTGCCATACTTTCTATTGTGTATTTTTTTGCAATTTCAATATTTTTTTTTGCGAAAGCATTACGCATTGCTTCATTATTCAATAATAATGACATTTTTGAGGCAAGTTCATCAGAATTTTCAGAATTACAAATAAAACCATTTTCACCTGATTTTATCATTGTCTGCGCAGCGACACGACGATCGGTGCTAACCACCGGCAAACCATATCCAATAGCTTCATTTACGACAAGTCCCCAAATATCGTATCTTGTAGGCAAAACGAATGCATCCGCCACTTTATAAAAAAATTTCAAATCATTCTTTGATTTAAATGGCAAAAAATGGATATTTTTTAAATTATAATCGTTTACAATTTTTTTTAATTCTTCAGTAGCGTTTCCTCCAACAAGAAGAACATTCGTTTTTACTGATTGCATTTTTCTTACTGAATCTAATAATACATCAATTCCTTTTCTATAAATGAATTGACCAACATAAAGAATTGTTTTTTCTTCGGATAAATGCAATTTTTCCCGCAATTCTTTTTTTTTAATTTCGTTTAAAGGTTCCTCGATGTCGTCTTTTTTTATTGAAGAAAAGGGAAACTCATATACATTTTCATGTTTAGCACCATAATGAACTAAATAATTTGTTGTTATCGGACTGGAACTAAGCCAAGCCAAAGCAGAACCGATAAAATGTTCTTTTAGTTTCTTTTTAAACCATGAATCCTGGGAAATTATACCACCGTCCGCATTTATGACAAATGGTATTTTTTTTATTTTCATATATTCAATGCAAAACATCGAGGTAATCGTAGAATAGCCGCCTATTATAATTAAATCATAATCATTTTTCTTTATATATTTTATAGCGTCTAATGCCAATGCATTTTCATTGCCTATTTTCAGACTTTTTAAATAAATCCCATGAAAAAGAAATTTTTCTTCTGAGATCCATTTTTCCTCCCTGTTCTCAGCATTTTTTCTTTCAAATAAAACAGTCACATCTATTCCACAACGGACCAACTCGTTGAAAAATTCTACACGATAAGGGGATGGCAAATTTGTCAAATAAAGAATTTTCATTTTAGGTAATCCTTATAAAGTTCAACATAGCAATGTGATGTTTTTTGCTTATCCATTACTCCATACGCTAATTTCGGATAAATACAAAGGATATTCTTATAAAATCCTTGATCAAGAACATTTTTTTCTGGTACAGACTCGACGCTTCCCCCAGTTCTATAAGTTATCACAGGAATTCCACAAGCTTGAGCTTCAAGGTTTACTGTCGGATAATTATCCTCATAAGTAGGGTTAAATAGTATATCTGCTGACGAATATATTTCAGCAAGTTCCTTTACATTATTGGTTCTGGATATAGCCAAAATGTTTTTAGGCAAATCATTCATTTGTTTTTCAGAAAGTCCAACAAGAACTATTTTATAATTATCATCAATAATCTTTGAAAGTTCAACAAAGTCATCTAAACCTTTACGTTTATCCCAAATACTTGCAACTCCAAGGATAATCTTTTTACCCACAAGGCCATTCTTTTCTCTAAAATCACTTGGTGTGGGTTTGAAAACGTTCAAATCAATTCCATTAGGAATCACTTTTACAGGATACTTGCACAAAAAAGACTGTTTAACTTCGTTTGCAAGCCATTTAGATGGAGTTACCAAAATTATGTTATTGACGCTAGTAAACAAAGCTTTCTTCTTTATCCAATTTTGTTTAGATTGATCAAACAAAAAACTTGATGGATAACTCCTTTTTTGTGGACAATTGTTGCAGCCTGTTTTCCATTTGTCGCACTTTACATAGCTATAATAAGCGCAATGCCCAGTAAATGCCCAACAATCATGCAATGTCCAAACAACAGGTTTCTTGGCTTTGGCTAAATAGTTAAATAGGATTTCAATATTAATGTAATATCCATGAATATTGTGCAGGTGAATTACATCGGGATTGTAATCTTTTACCCATTCGATAAACTTTTCGGTAGCATATCGAGAACCAAAACCCATATTGTCAAAGATTCTGCTCTGCAACGCATGAATTTTTACATCAAAACCATTGCCTATACGGACTGCATACTTTTGGTATTTTTCGGGAACAATCTCTCGTCCATATGCGATTTTACACTCATGCCCGTTCTGTTCCAGGACTTCTGCCAAATCTGTACAGATTCTACCTGTACTTCGTATTCCACAAACGCTGTTTATCTGGAGAATTTTCATATTTAAGTTCTCCAATATTTTCCCAATTCATCCATCAGCTTAACCTTACTGAACTGGACTTTGGAATATTCAACAGCATTTTTACCCATTTGAGGTAGAGCCGGGTTATTGATTAAACCGAGAATAGCTTGCGCCAAAGCTTCCGCATCGCCAATGGGCGCACACACACCACAATTTGCCTCACACACAATGCGCTCAGTCTCTCCGCAGGCGCTTGCTACAATAGGCATCCCGCAAGCCATATAAGACTGTAATTTTGCGGGGATTGTTTTTGCAAACAGAGGCGTATCCATGAACGAGATAAACGCGGCATCGCATTCAGCGAGTATCGCCGGGATTTTCTCAGCGGGTTGGCGGTCGACCAAGGTGAACATGTCGCCAACATCATTCTGTTCAATCTGCTTGATAAGTTCCGCCTTGTTACGGCCATCACCCACGATGGTGAAATTCACATTAGCCTTGCCTTTAAGGAGAGATGCCGTTTTGGGGAGAATTTCGAGGCCCTGCGCCTTGCCAATGTTGCCCGTGAAAGCGATGGTGAAAACTTTACTGGATCCTTGACGTGCTGCAGGTTTGTAGAAGTCTTCGGCGTATTGCGGGAGGTAGTGGACTTTTTGTTCCTGTCCGGGGCAACGTTTTTGAATGTCTGTCACAAAACTCGGACTCGTGGCGAAAATCGCATCGCAACGCTTGTAAATGTAGTTGACCATGCGACTGATAGGGCCGAGCACCGCCTTACTGTGGATTCCGGTCACGATTTCAACATTTTCAGGCCAAAGGTCTTGCACGTACAAGTAATTCGGAACTTTACGGCGCTTAGCAAACCACACTCCAAGCAAGGCCTGGGTCATGGGAGAAACTTCAAAGGTAAACACGTAATCTGCCTTGAGTCCCGTAAAATGCGACCAAAAGAACCCGCTCACCACAAAACTCAGATAATTGAGTGCAAGGCGGATAGAACCTTGCCCGCGAGCGATAAGCGGTAAACGGATGATTTCTACACCATTCCATGTCTCGTGCCGATTCTTGAACCAGCCGTAGCCTTTGTAAAATTCACCTTGCGGGTAGTTGGGGATTCCTGTAACGACGGTGACTTTGTGGCCACGTTTAACCCATTCTTGACACATGTCATTAATCCGGAACTGCTCCGGATAAAAGTACTGGCTTATGACAAGAATGCGGGACATGTAGGTTACGTCTCCGTCCTTTCAATAGCTTCTTGAAGGCTGTATTTCTGGTAGGGTTCCTTGTACACGCTCATGGATTGGTCGTAGGCCAAGTTGCCAAACGCCTTGTTCACGAGGCCGGTGGCGTGGCTCAATAGTTTCAGCGCCCAACCGAATCCTGGAATGAGCATGCAACGCTTGTTGTGTGCCTTAGCAATGAGCGAGATGACCTCGCTCGTGTTGCTGTACTGTGGATTCTGCGGCCAAAAAATGCCATGCTCGCCATTTTCAATCATCAAGCGCACGAATTCCACAAGGTTACCGATGTAGAGCATGCTTCGCTTGTTTTCGACTTTCGGGAATACGGGCAGTTTGCGAGCCAGTTTGCTGAGCAATGGGTAGTTACCCTTGCTTCCCTTGCCGAATATCATGGGCGGGCGGAGAATCACCACTTTGAAGGTGTCGCAATCCAGCGGACGGATGCCGTTTTCTGCCTGAACCTTGCTATCACCATAGCAGTTCGCAGGGTTCACGGGGGTGTCGCGCGTGATGAATTTTGGCTTGCCAATGGGAGCGCTGTCGCCGTACACGATGGCGCTGCTCATGAATATGAACTGCTTGACGCAGGCGTCCTTCGCTTTCTTGGCGCATTCCACGGTGAGGTCGGTATTTACGGCGTAGTAGAGTTTTGCGCGTTCATCGCTAATCTTGCCGTTATCGCTATGGGCGATTCCCGCCACATGGTAAACGGTATCGTATGGGCTAAAATCGTGGCTGCGCCAGGCGTCGCCAATCATGTCGAGGGTAGTCACCTGATACTTGCCCGCAAATTCGGGCTGTGCCAGGTAGTTGGCAAAGGAGGTGCCGATGTAGCTGTTCGCGCCTGTTATCAAGATTCTGATCATAGCACCTACCTAGATCCTTCGACTTCGCTTGCGCTACGCTCAGGATGACACTCGGCTGCGTGCTTGTGGATTTCGCCGGTGCCGCCTTCTACCACGCCGTCGCTCTTGAGCACACTGATAAACGTGCCAAAGAAACACTTGCAATCAAACAAGAAGCTTTGGCGCTTTACGTATTCGCCGTCGAGGGCTGCCTTCACGGGGATTTCGAGTTCATCTCGGCCGTTAATCTGCGCCCAACCGGTCAAGCCCACAGGTACATCGTTTGCGCCGTACTTGTCTCGTTCTTCAATCAGGTCATACTGGTTCCACAGCGCCGGACGCGGACCGATGATGCTCATGGTCCCTTCGAAAATGTTGAACATCTGCGGGAGTTCATCGAGGCTCGTCTTGCGGAGGAATCCGCCCACCTTGGTAATCCACTTCTTGGGGTCGCTCAGTTCGTGCGTCGGAGCGTCCTTGGGCGTGTCGGTGCGCATGGTGCGGAACTTGTAGATGTTAAAATGCTTCTTGTGGAGCCCTACGCGTTTTTGCTTGAAGAGCACGGGGCCCTTGCTGTCGAGCTTGATGGCGATTGCAATTAAAAGCATCGGAATTGCAAGCACGATGATGCCAAATCCCGAAAGGACGATGTCGAAAAGTCGCTTGAAAAAGAGTGTATAGGGAGTCTTATGCACGATAGGCCTCCTGGGCCAAAATGTGCGTGCCCGCCGGGACAACAGCGAGAGTATCCACGACGGCGTTGCAGTCTACATGGCAAAATTCACCGACGGTCGCGTTATGGCGGATTACCGCCCCACTTGCGATAAAAGTCGCCTGCTTGACAACGGCGGCCGTTTGCACGGTAGCGTTTGGTTCCACGCAACACCCCGGTTCAAGTTGTGCAGACGGGCTCACATACGCCGTGGGGTGTACGAGGGTTGCCAAGGAAAAGTTGTATTGCTTAAGTTGTTCGGTAAGCTTACGACGGAGTGCCAGATTGCCTATGGCCACGAAGCCAAAGTTGAACTGGGCTGCGAAATTCGGGAGGTCTGCGAGTACTCCAAGAAGGAGATTCCCACCAAGGTGGCCATGCGTACTAAGCAACAAGTTGCTAAGTACTGTCCGCCCGCCTTCGCGGGAATGACAAGTGTCGCCGAAGATTGCTTCGCTTCGCTCGCAATGACGTTCAGACGGGAGTGCCGCCGAGGCGTTGAACGAGTCATCGAGGAATGCGATGAGGTCGAAAACGCCCATGGCTTCGGCAATTTCAGCCGCCATTACGCCATACTGGCCTGCGCCCAGAATAAGCAGATTATTCGGCGAGTGCACTTACCGCAACCTCGGGGTTACTCCGGCGCATATAAGGTAAGGCGACCTCCGCCCCGACCTGCATTGCCGGATGTTAAACAATTCTTACCAAATATAAGTAATTAATCTTATTATTTGTAGGTTTTCTGCCCTTATAATGACAGAAAACTTACTTTTTTGAGTTGAGAGGCTACGTTCCCAATATCCATTCGCCAAAGAACGGATCTTCAAGCTCATAGCCTGTTGTCTTGATAACATATCCCTGCTTCAGCAGGCGCTTGATGGAGCTGAACAAGGTACTGGACGCCACCGACCGGTCTGCCATAGGGTTACTCCTATTGGCAAGTGCGATCATCACCTTGCGGTCTGTGCGGTTCAAGTTCACCCACAGGCGCTCATAGTCCAAAGAATGTTCTTCCACTTGTTTTTTTACGGCATAGGCCACCGGATTTTCCTTTATCTTGCCATACTCGATGGCGTTATAGACTGCGGCCGAAAGCTGTTGCGTGTAGTAAGGGTGCACATCCGTAAACTTCAGAATTTCTTCGGTAATGGCGGCCTTCTGCGAAGCAGGCATATCGGGCAAGCGGCTTTCAATATAGGCATAGAAGTCCTCATACGGGATTTTCTTCAGGTTCATACGTTCACCAAAATGGAAAAACGGGGACTTTTTCTTTTCAAAGATTTCTTCCATCATGGATTCCTGGCTGCCCATAAAAATATAGTTTAGCCCCTTTTGCCGTTGCATAATGGCTCGCAACTGCTTTGCCAGCGTTTTGTCGATGGAGTTCACTTCCTGAAATTCATCGAACACAACAATAAGCCGGTTCTTTGCAGAAGACACCTTCTCCAAGAGTTCCAACGAATCTTCCAGCATTGCAGAAGACTTATCCACAGAAGGGACAAAGCTTACATCCACACCTTCAGTCATCGGGTTGTAGGAGAGCGTGGGCACGACACGGAAAAACTTCATAAGATGCTTGATTTTTTCGAACTTATGTATCCGGAACACCTGACGCAAGATCTGGGAAGCCAAGTCCTCCACATTCAGCACCTTCATAAAGTCGATGGTAATGGACGGGCGACCAATCTGCTGCAGCGCCTTAGCCACCAGGCTACTTTTACCAAACCTACGGGGAGATATCAAAACGAGATGGTTCTCACTATCCAGCATCTGCTTGATTTGCTCCAGCTCATTCACGCGATCCGTAAAATATTCGTCTTCGACGATGGTTCCAAACTTAAACGGGTTCATAAGCAGTTCCTCAGTGTTCAATTTCGCTCTATGCGAAAATTTTCGATGCGAAAAATTTCGCATTACAAGTCAATATAGTTTAAACAACTATTTTATGCAACACATTCACGCTAAAAACGCCCGAATCCAACGGACCCGGACGAAAAAACTTTCTTTTTTGAGTTGAGAGGTCTTGACAGTATTAGTGAACAAATGTATATTACAAGATGTAAATTCTGTTTTTTCCGCATGTAAGCAGAAGGAGTCGACATGGAAACAATCAAAACGCCGCAGAAGGCCCTGACCAAGCCATTAAACATTGACTTTCTAGTAAAATTTATATATATTACTTATTGTCGAGAGATCGGCAACAAGTGCGAGGTCCTGCCTCAGTGGACAGAAACAAAAGGTGTGTGGCCCTACCTTAGTGGGCAGATTCAAAAGGTGCGAGGTCCTGCCTTAGTGGACAATTTTAAAAGGTTACAATCCCTTCTTGGGGGTTGTAATCTTTTTTGTTAAGGAGGCGCAATGAATATACCGAATCAATCCCGATTAGTTTTTGTCAAGGAAGAATACCTCGACACGCTTCGATTGTCAGAACCCAAAGTTAGCACAAAGAAAAGGCCCTACGTTTTTTTGGCAGTCAAGATCGCAGAACAATTTTATTGCATTCCGCTCACCTCGCAAACAAACGAAGTGCGGCAAAAGAAGGGTCGAAACAAGCGCCCCAATACATTCACAATGACCATTTCAGGGCCTAAAGGAAACGAAATTGCGGTTTTGTTGTTTGGCAACATGGTCCCCGTCCACGAAAGCTTAATCGACGCCTGCGTTATCAACAACGAAATTCTCAAGGACGAATGGATTTTTATTCGAAAAAATCTTGATTCCATTGTAGAAAAAGCACTAAAGGTGTACCAGAGCAGAACAGAAGGAAAAAACCGATTTGCAGAACTATGGTGTTGCGATTTTAAAAAGATGGAAGCAATTCTTTCTGAATGGATAAAGAAATTCTTATAAACAAGAAAAGAGCCGTCGGTATTGCTACCGGCGGTTCTTTGATTGTTGGATGGGACTCCAGGTTCTGTTGCATTTAAAGCCATGGGCATAACATTTACGGTCTTTTTGCTTTTTAAATTTCTATTTTTGCAAAGCGAGCCATCAACTCGCTTTTTGGAGCATTTATGAAAACTTGCAGAATTTGTGGCGAAACATCCGAAGCAAAATCTTACTTTGCAAAAGAGATGATGTATTTAAACGCAGGGCATTTTGAATATTTTGAATGCCCGCACTGCAAGTGTTTGCAAATCGATAGCGTTCCCGAAAACCTGAGCGAATACTACGGCCCCAATTACTACAGTTACAACAAGCCCGCCGACACCGTCACCCGCGCAAAGACGCAGTACAACAAACGCGTACTTGACGTAGGTTGTGGCGCAGGCGCATTGCTCTGTAGCATGGCGGCAACATCAGGCATCGAGAGCCTTACCGGTTGCGACCCGTTCATCGAGAAAGATATCTCGTACGAAAACGGCGTTCAAATTTTCAAGAAGACAGTCCACGAAATGACGGGCGAATTCGACGTCATCATGCTCAACGATTCGTTCGAACACATGACCGACCCGCACGAGACCATGGACAGCCTCAAGCGCCTTTTGGCCAATGGCGGAACCATCAAGATGACACTCCCCATCTACCCGAACATTGCGTTTGAAAAATACAAAGAGAACTGGTACCAGCTCGACGCCCCGCGCCACATCTTTTTGCACTCCATTAACAGCCTAAAACTACTCGCCAACCAGCACGGTTTCAAGATTGTGCAGATGATTTTCGACTCCAACAACTCTGCCATTTTGAGGAGCTACCTGTACACCAAGGGCATCACATTTTGGAAGCAGGACCCGAAGGAAATTTTCAAGTATTTCACCAAAAGCGAAATCATCGACATCGATAAAAAAATGGCCGAAGCAAACAAAAAAGGCTACGGCGACCACGCCACGGTCTTCTTCATGCATAAGTAATTGACAGAAAAATAACAGCACAAATTAGTCACAAATTCCTTTTTTTTGTGCCATTTTACCCCATTCCCCTAAAAAAAATTCTCAACGTTTACAACAGTAAATAAAAAAAACAAACAAAAGCTGTCTATTATATAGAAAACCGCTATATATTCCATTATAGAACGTGTGGGTTTAGTTTTTTCAAGGGATGAGATAATAATGAAAAAACTGTTGGTTTGGTCACTCGCTATTGCGGGTACATGTTTTTATGGGTGTGCAGACGACAATTCGGCTGCATTTGATTCTATTGCGCCTGAAATCGGCGAAGAAGAGTCTTCTACGGAAGAATCGTCTTCATCTGTCGAGCCTGAAGAGTCTTCTTCATCTGCAAAACGAGAAGCACCCGCTCCGGGCAGCGCGGATTCCAATGCGAGTTCTAGCGCTGACGCAAGCTCAAGCGCCGACACGATCGCCAATTCGAGCGCCAACGACGCAGAAAGTTCCTCCTCGCCCGCTCCGCTTTCGAGCTCTGCGGTAGCACCGGCAAGCAGTTCGGCTCCCTCCCAAATTCCGGCACTTTCATCGAGCGCTATCGCTATTTCGAGCTCCACCATCTCGACAAGTTTTTCTTCGTCTAGCGGGCTCACGGAATACGATGACAACCACAAGGCAAAAGCCACATTCCTCCCGAAAGCGGGATTCTACAGAAGTTTAACGATTGAACCGCTCACACCGCAAAAAGGTGGCGAAATCCGTTGCACTTTTGACGGATCCTTCCCGACGGTCTCTTCCGAGCAAATCACAGTGGCAAAGCAAATCACCGAGAACTCGGTTGTACGTTGTTCTGAATTTGTAAACGGAGTCGCCGCAGATACGACAACGCAAACGTATTTCATCAATGAAAACGTTTCGATGCCAGTCGTTGCACTTACGGTCAATCACCACGACATGTTCGATTCTACCGATGGTCTCTACGCTACCGGAAACCTCACTGGCGGTGGCATGGGTGGCGGCATGTGGGACTTTGGCGGCGGCGCAAACGTTACCGACAACAACAACCCGAAATGCACCGAGCCTTGCAAGCAGGCGAATTTTTGGAAAGATACAGAGCTCCCCGTCCATGTGGAATACTTCGAAAAAGGAAGTTCCACCACAGAAAAGACTTGGGAAATCGATGCCGGCATTTCGATTATCGGTAATTACAGCCGTTACAAACCCAAGAAGAGTGTCGCCATCAAGATGGACAACGACAATTACGGCGACAAGACACTCAAATATTCTTTGTTCAAAACGCGCCCCGAAGCCAAGAAATTCAAGAGCTTCAACTTGCGCAACAACGGAAACCGTTTCTGGACAGACTATGTTGGCGATGCCATGATGACCTCGCTCATGGAAGGTACAGAAGTCGATTACCAGCGCAGCCGCCAGGTCGTCGTGTTCTACAACGGCGAATACTTCGGCATCCACGATATGCGCGAACGCCTGAACAGGAGCTATGTCGAAACAAATTACGGCATTGATTCCAAGTCCATCAACATGATTAAGATTACCGGTTCCAGTTACGAAGCTAGCGGAACAAACGGAGCTTCGACGGAAGATTACAAACAACTTGTAAATAGCATCTCTAGCGCCAATTTTGCAGGCGAAAACAACACGCAATACGAACAGATTAAGAGCCAACTCAACGTCAACAGTTTTGCACAATTCATGTTTGCCGAAATGTACTACCACAATGGCGACTGGCCGAACAACAACGTGCGCGCCTGGGGCGGTAACGGCCATCCGTTCAAGTTTGTCGCATTCGATACCGACCACGGCTTTGGATTCACGCCGGGCATCAGCGGCTTTGACGAAGAAAACGAAAACATGTTCACCTGGGTGCTTGGCGCAAAGCAGACGAGCAATCAAGGCGGAAACAATGGCGGCATGTGGGGCGGCTTCGGTGGAGGCATGGGCGGTTTTGGCGGAACTTCTGTTGACAGCAGGGCTCCGGGCGGAATGCTCAAGAAACTCCTCGAAAATCCGGACTTCAAGCGACTCTTCATCAACAACGCTTGCATCCTCCTCAACAGCTACTTGACCTACGAAAAGGTGCAGAGCACGGTGCAGTCCATGATGGCTACGATTCCGTCTTCGGAACAGCAGCGCGACGAACAGCGCTGGCCGCGTAACCAAAGCAACTTCAAGTGGGATCCGACGGGCAACACGCTTATCGCCTTCGCCAAGAATCGCGGCGAAAAGCTCAAGCAAGAAATGGCCGAACGTTTTGACCTTGAAGACGAAGTCACTGTGACCATCGGCGCAAGCGGAAACGGTTCCGTTCAGGTTGACGGCATGAAGCTCCCGAGCAACAACTACCAGTGCCAATTCTTTACGAACAACGAATTGCAATTGACGGCAGTCGCTAGCGCAGGCGCGGTATTCACGGGATGGTCCGACGGTTCGACCGAGAACCCGCACAAGGTTACGCCGACGGCGGGCATGACCATCACGGCGCAATTCAGATAAAATATTTAAGTTCTATCCTCCTTCCCCGCGGTTAACGCGGGGATTTTTTATATATTAAGTATATGCCATTTTCAAAAGAATATCTCAAAGACTATGAGAAAAAGATTCGAGCGCTCCCGCTTGAAAATTTGTACGATATTCTTTGCCTAATTCGAGACGACCCTTTTAAAGCCGACGAAACTCCGGAACGCATACAAATTGTCGAAAAGAGAATTCGAGAACTCAACCCTGACGATCTTTTTGATGAAAAGAAGGAACCTTTCGGTGCGGTTGCATCCGAAAAATTAAACGACAAATTAGAAGAAGAATTTAAAAAGAAACCTCACACCAAAACAGCAATTATTGAGACTATTGGTTTAATATCAGCGTTGTTTGGGTTTTTGTTTATTTTTGCAAAAAATGAAAACGGTCTATCATTCGGGATGCCTTTTATAGCGACAAGTCTTTTGTGTCTTGTATGCACAAGTTTAATAGACAAGCGAGTCAACGTCCGGGCTGGTGTTATGCATAAGGACGCCTACCCCATATGCTATTGGTGCACTGTAATTACGGAACTCATCGCAGCGATTGTGGTTATAGCAATGGCAATCGACAAGGGATTTTGATTGAGCACGCTTGCAATACAATTAATACAGTTATATCATTTAGTGAAGTAAAAAGCAATATTATAAAGGGGTTGAATAGCTATATTAGGAGCATATCCCCCAAACAACAAAAATCTACGTAGCTGTTGGCTGCGTAGATTTTTTTATGCTGAAATGCGCGGGGTAGCCAGATAAAGCTTTGGGGTAGCCAGATTGCTCTCACCACTATTCGGCTACGCCGAGTGGCTCGAGCCCTACGGGCTGCACGCACGCGTGCAGCGCAAAATCCGCCATTCGTTTTCTCTCCGTTCAAACATTGGCGGATTTTGTCGAACTGACTTCGTCAGTTCCTCTGGCACCCCACCAAATACACAAAGAGCCACCCCTGCGGGGCGGCTCTTTGTGTATCGGGGTAGCCAGATTCGAACTGACGACATTCTGCTCCCAAAGCAGACGCTCTACCAGGCTGAGCTACACCCCGAAGTGCTCCAAATATAGCAAAGATTAGTGCGGAATTTGCTTGAAAACGCTAAAAATTTTCATCTATAACAAATTTTTTCATAAAAAACGCACTTTTGTGCACTGAAAATATTGACAATTGCCCAGTTGTGCATTATATTTATATTGTATAAATTCCAGCACCCTTTATGACGAGAGGCAAACCATGGAAATCAATAACGAAAAACGCAAAGAAATGACGGCAAGGCAAGAAGAAATCTACGAATACATCAAGAAGTATTCCAAGGAAAACCACATGCCGCCAACCGTTCGCGAAATCGGTAATCACTTCGACATTTCTTCTACGAACGGCGTGCGTTCTATCCTCGCCGCCCTCATCAAGAAAGGCTACATCAACCGCTCTCCGCGCCTTAGCCGCGGCATCGAAATTTTGAGCGACGACAAAGAATCCAACAAGGAAGTTGCAAGCAACACCATCGAGATTCCTATTGTCGGCCGCGTTGCCGCTGGTACGCCGATTCTCGCCGTGCAGAACCTCGAAGGCACCGTCACCATCGATAGAGACTTCCTCGCCTGCCGTAGCGATGTGTTTGCTCTCCGCGTCAAGGGCGATTCCATGATCAACGCAGGCATTTTCGATGGCGACCTGATTTTCGCTCGTCAGCAAAAGACGGCCGACCTCGGCGAAATCGTCGTTGCACAAATCGACAACGAAGCAACGGTCAAGTACTACCACCCGAGCGCAGACCATGTGGAACTCCGCCCGGCAAACCCGAAGTACAAGCCGATTATTGTGAACAACAGAAAAGACTTCTCGATTGCAGGCCGCGTCATCGGCGTCATGAGAAAAGTCAATTAATTTATTTTTAAGACAAAACAAAAAACCGAGGTTCAACGCCTCGGCTTTTTTTTATTCAATTTAATGGATCCTATCGCTTCGCTCCAGGATGACATTATTCGTCGATCCAGGATGACAAATTGTAAAACGAGAAATTATGGATCCCCTCCCTTCGGTCGAGGATGACAATTTCATCGACAAATTAATCGTCGAAATCGGCGAGTTCTTCTTCAGCTTCCTTGAGGTCTGCTGCGTCCGGTCCTTCGATATCATCGTCCTCCACTTCGTCCAGAGAGTCACCACCCATGGCGCCCAGCTGGTATTCCACCTTGCGGGCTTCCTTGGACTGACCCAAGTGCAAAATAGCGGCACATTCTTCGCAGTAACCGAGGTGCTTGTCGACCCAGAATTCCGGAGAAACAAGATTCTTGTTGCAGCGCGTGCAAATCTGCGTTGCAGCTTCACGCGTGAAGGCGGCGTTCTGTTCTTCGAGTTCCTTCAAGATGCGTTCCGTCAATTCTTCCTGCGTTTCTTCGGCAAGAGAAATCTTGTGGCGGATTGCAGAAGTCGGCTTCTTTTCGAGGTTCTTCATTTCAGAAGTCACCTTCTTCTTGTTGGCGCGTTCTTCCTGCTCGTCAATTTCGACAAACATAATGAACTTGCAAGGCTTCTTGCCGCCTTCAAGCAAAACAGCATACGGATAATCAGACTTCACGGTAGACTTTTTCGATTCAGATTTTTCAACGACTTCGACTTTTTCGGCAGGCTTTTCAGGAGCCTTGGCGGCAACTTCCTTGACCGGTTCCTTTACAGCCTTCTTTTCGACTTCCTTTTCAACTTCTTTTTCGGAAGCCTTTTTCGCAGGAGCCTTGGCCACGACTGCCGGTTCAACCTTCTTAGCCGGAGTGGGCTTCTTGGCCTGCACCGGAGCAGCCTTTACAGACTTGGCTGGTTCCTTCTTTGCAGGTTCTTCTTTTTTGGCGACAGGCTTCTTAGCCGGAGCGGGCTTTGCTGCAGCCTTGGCCGGAGCGGCCTTCTTTGCAGGTGCCGGAGCAACCTTTGCAGCAGGCTTTTTGGCCGGAGCGGGCTTTGCAGCAGCCTTGGCAGGAGCGGCCTTCTTTGCAGGTGCCGGAGCAGCCTTTGCAGCGGGCTTCTTGGCTGGTGCCGGTTTTGCAGATTTCTTTTCAGAAGTACTAGCCTTTGCAGGCGCCTTAGATGTCGTTTTTTTGGAACTCATATTTACTTCTTTTCCACAATTTTAATGTTCAAAATCGGATCGTTCGGGTCGATGCGGCACACGACGTCGTGTCCTTCGATGACCTTGCCAAACACCGTATGCTTGCCATCCAAGTGCGGTTGCGGAAGGTGCGTAATGAAGAACTGCGAGCCACCCGTATTCGGGCCTCTGTTCGCCATAGAAATCACGCCCGTCTCATGCTTGAGATCGTTCGGCTCGTCATCGATGGTGTAACCGGGACCACCTGTTCCATCGCCATTCGGGTCGCCACCCTGGATCATGAAGCCGGGGATAACGCGATGAAAGAGAAGTCCATTGTAGAACCCAGAATTTGCGAGCTCGACAAAGTTCGCAACCGTATTCGGAGCGGCCTTGAAGTTCAAGTCCACAACGATTTTCCCCTCGTGGGTGTTTATCTCGGCAAGAATCTGGGTCGTTCCCGTGTAATCCTTGTTAAAAACTTTTCCTGCGGCAAAGACGTTTGCGGCAAGGCAGAAGGCACTGCAAAAAATAAGCTTTTTAAACAAATCGTAACTTCCGTAGTTATATCGTTCTCAAAGAATATATCGTTCCTAAAGAACAAATTGTTCACCTAGAATATAGTTTTTTTTTAAAGGGTTCACAGCGAATACCAATAAACAGGCACAAGATTTCTATATTTACGCAAAAACTCTTCAACATCTTAATATGCCGCAAAACAACAATATCCGCAATTTCAGCATTATCGCCCACATCGATCACGGCAAATCCACCTTGGCCGACAGAATGATTGAACTGACCAAGACCGTTTCCAAGAACGAAATGATGAACCAGCTCCTGGACGACATGGACCTGGAACGCGAACGCGGCATTACGATCAAGGCTCACGCCATCCGCATGGTCTACGAAAAAGACGGTGAAGAATACATTTTGAACATGATCGACACCCCGGGGCACGTGGACTTCACTTACGAAGTCAGCCGTTCCCTCGCCGCTTGCGAAGGAGCCATCCTCGTGGTGGACGCAAGCCAGGGCATCGAAGCCCAGACGCTTTCGAACCTCTACCTTGCGATTGAAAACGACCTGACCATCATCCCGGTTTTGAACAAAGTAGACCTCCCGGGTGCACAGCCCGATCACGTGGCACAGCTCGTCGGTGACTTGCTCGGCTACGATCCGGACAAGATTCCGCGCATTTCAGCCAAAACGGGCCTCAACGTGGAACAGGTGCTCGACAAGATTGTCGACGAAATCCCGGCCCCGAAGGGTGATGCAGGCAAGCCGCTCAAAGCCCTCATTTTTGACTCCGTTTACGATTCTTACCGCGGCGTGATCAACTACATCCGCATTGTCGAAGGCACGCTCAAGGCGGGCATGAAAATCCGCATGATGAAGACGGGCGGTGAATACGTGGTCACGGAAGTCGGTACGTTCAGCATGCGCCGCGACCCGCGCCCGGAACTGACCGAAGGCATGGTCGGTTACGTGCTCGCGAACGTGAAGACGATTAGCGATGTGAAAATCGGTGACACGCTCACAGATGCAGCCAATCCGGCCGAAGAACCGCTCCCGGGCTACAAGGACGTGCTCCCGATGATTTACTCGGGTATCTACCCCATCGACCCGGAAGACTACAAGGATTTGCGCGAAGCCCTCGAAAAGCTCCGCCTCAACGACTCCGCCCTTTGCTGGGAACCGGAAACTTCCGAAGCGCTCGGCTTTGGTTTCCGCACAGGATTCCTCGGACTTTTGCACATGGAAATCGTGCAGGAACGCTTGGACCGCGAATTCAACGTGGACATCATCACGACCGTGCCGAACGTGGAATACCACGTTTACATGAGCGACGGCTCCATGGTGAAAATCGAAAGCCCGTCCAAGCTCCCCGACGCTAGCCGCTACGACTACATCGAAGAGCCGTATGTGAAGGCTCAGATCTTTACGCCAAAGGAATATGTCGGCGCCATGATGACGCTTTGCGAAGAAAAGCGCGGCACATTCGAAACGATGGAATACATCGACGAGACGAAGGTCATCCTCAAGTACGACCTTCCGCTTGCCGAAATCATGTTCGACTTCTATGACCGCCTCAAGTCCCTGAGCCGTGGTTACGCAGGCCTCGACTACACACCGAGCGAATACAAGCGCAACAACCTCGTCAAACTCGACATTCTCTTGAACGGCGACCCGGTCGACGCCTTCTCCGTGATTATCCACCGCGACAAGGCCAACACCTATGCTAACGCCATCTGCGTGAAGCTCAAGGACCTCATTCCGCGCCAGCAGTTCGACGTCGCCATCCAGGGCGCTATCGGCGGAAAGATTATCAGCCGCTCCACCGTGAAGGCTGTGCGTAAGGACGTGCTTGCCAAGTGCTACGGTGGTGACATCACCCGTAAGCGCAAGCTCCTCGAAAAGCAGAAAGAAGGTAAGAAGCGCATGAAGAGCATCGGCTCTGTGGAAGTGCCGCAGAAGGCATTCCTTGCGGTGCTCTCGCTCAGCGACGATTCTACCGGCGGCAACGATTAATTGTAGTTTATAAGCAATGTCAGCACTCGATCGTAAAGTCAGGTCATTACAACGGCGCCATTCCAGGACGCACGTGTTTTTCCTCGTCTTTATCTTGGGTGTTGTGCTCGCCATCATGATTGGCATCCGCTATTACGTGCTCGAACCGGTGCGTATGCAGGACAATTCGCTCCACCCCAGATTCAAGAAGAACAGCATCCTTTGGATGTGCAAGCTCCCCCGCTGCACCGAAAGCATTGTAGACGGAGACTTTGTCTGGGGCATCATGCGCAACCAGGACAACATGGTTCGCAGGGTTCTCGGCGGTCCGGGCGATTCCATCACGATTACAAACAACGGAAAAGTCTACACGCAGCACCGCAATTTCAAGTGGAACGGCGAAGACGCCTTTATCGAGACCCGCAGCTTTTATGTTCCGCGCAAGGGCGACACGCTCCATTTCGACAAGCTTAACGATGTGGAACAGGACTACCTGATTTCGCTCATGCACGAACAGAACGAAAAGTTCTACGTCAAGTCGAGCCTCTGGCAAGGCAAGCGCGAAATGCCTCTAGAACGCATCGGTTCTACAAAGCTCGGGAACCGCCTTGTGAGCTTGCAAGAAATCGACTACATGCCCTGGCAGGACAGATTCCTGGTCGAGCTCCAGATTTTCCTTGCAGAGCCGGGCAACACGCCTATCCACATCAAGCGTGAACTTTACAGCGCCAAGGATTCCTCTAAAATTTCTTATTACGTTGTTCCGGAAGACTGCTACTACCTGATTTGCGAAAAGTCAAATCATTGCGCCGACTCTAGAGAAATCGGTTACTTTACCAAGAATCGACTCCTCGGGCGCGCCAACAAGGCTGCAAACAAGATTCAAAAGCAAATTGACGACCGCATTTTCCGCGCCCAGAACGCCATAAAGAAGCTTTTGAAAGGGACACTGCAAAAAGCAGACAAAAAGCCCTCCAAGAAGCCCCAACGGGGCAGATCCAAAAAAGAAACTACCAAAACTTAAAGTTTCGGAGTTTCCATAAAGCAGCCAAACGCAATAGACACAATAATTTTATCCATTTTACCCGTCGTTTTTGCTCCATTTACCACGCATCCATAACAAAAACTCACCAACGTGGCATAATTTAAAAATCTAGTTCTTGAAAAACGGACGGGAGCTTGATTTGGCAAACTACCGTTTGCAAAATCACAAAAAAGAAAGGTTTGCGAAAGAAACCAGCCTACAGACAAAAAAAGCCCCCGGCTTTTGGCCGGAGACTTTTTTAATGCTTTTCGCAATTAGCATTTAGCCATTGAAAAAGGAGGGTCTGTGAGCAACAAACGCCTCGTATCAACGAGGCGTGGTCGCGAGAGAATCCGCCAGCCCGCGTATTTCATCGAGATTCTAGCGGATTCGGTCTCAAGCTTCGGAGGGCGAAGCCTTCCCTAGTAAAAAGCGCGGCTTTGCGTAAAGCAAAGCCAAGCTAATTACACCGCACCCTGCCACTTCATGGCATCGGCAACCTTGAGGAAGCCGGCGATGTTTGCACCCATGACGAGGTTGCCCTTCTGGCCGTACTTGACAGCAGCAGAGGAAGCAGCGGCGTAGATGCTCTTCATGATGCCTTCGAGCTTCTTGTCCACTTCTTCGAATGTCCAGGAGAGACGTTCGGAGTTCTGAGACATTTCGAGACCGGAGGTAGCCACGCCACCAGCGTTAGCAGCCTTGGCAGGTCCAAAGAGGACGCCGGCCTTCTGGAAGGCTTCGATAGCTTCCGGAGTAGACGGCATGTTTGCACCTTCGGCAACGGCCTTCACGCCGTTAGCGATAAGAGCCTTTGCACCTTCGAGGTCGAGTTCGTTCTGGGTTGCGCACGGAAGAGCGATGTCGCACTTGACCGTCCAAACGCCCTTAGAACCTTCGTGGTATTCAGAACCCGGAACGAGCTTGGCGTATTCGCTAATGCGAGCGCGCTTCACATTCTTAAGGTCGAGAACGATGTCGAGGTTGATGCCGTTCGGGTCGTAGATGTAGCCGTTGGAGTCGGACATCGTAACAACCTTGCCACCGAGCTGAGTTGCCTTCTGGCAGGCGAACTGGGCAACGTTACCGGAACCGGAAATCACGACGGTCTTGCCTTCGAAGGAGTCGTTAGCGAGGTCCTTGAGCATTTCGCGAGTGAAGTAGCAGAGGCCGTAACCGGTAGCTTCGGTACGAGCGAGAGAACCACCGTAGGAGAGGCCCTTACCGGTGAGAACGCCCACAAATTCGTTGCGGATGCGCTTGTACTGACCGAACATATAACCGATTTCGCGAGCGCCAGTACCCTGGTCACCAGCCGGAACGTCCGTGTCAGCACCGACGTGCTTGCAGAGTTCAGTCATGAAGGACTGGCAGAAACGCATCACTTCGTTGTCGCTCTTGCCCTTAGGATCGAAGTCGGAACCGCCCTTGCCACCGCCCATGGGGAGCGTGGTCAAGCTGTTCTTGAAGATCTGTTCGAAGCCGAGGAACTTGAGCATGGAAAGCGTCACTTCGTTACGGAGACGGATACCGCCCTTGTACGGGCCAATAGCAGAGTTGAACTGCACGCGGTAGCCACGGTTGACCTGAACGTTACCCTTGTCATCGAGCCAAGGTACGCGGAAAGTGATCACGCGTTCCGGTTCGACGAGGCGGTCGATCACGCCGTTAGTTTCCCAAGACTTATCCTGTTCGAGGACCGGGTCGAGGGATTCGAGGAATTCGCGGACAGCCTGGTGGAAGAGGGCCTGGTCCGGATCACGGGCGACGACCTTGTCATAGACTTTCTGAAGGTAAGCATTCTTGATTGCCATTTTATATATCTCCGTTGAGAGTTTGGATTGTTAATGTTTTAACGTCTGTAAAGATAGTAAAGGGTGCTCCCAAAAAGTGAAAAAGGAGTAAAAATCTTCAATTTCTTACATTTTTGTAAGTTAGTTTTTCAGCAGTTTTACCGATTGCTTTTTTTCGCTAAAAATCGAGGGTCTAGAGTGCAAACACTTACATTTTTGTAAGTTTTCAATTTTCGCAAAATTTAGTAAATAAAGTTTTACATTTGTGGCAATGTTTTTTGTTATACGAGATACTGACCCCGGCACGGAGGCCGGGGTGACATTGCAAAAAAGGCCGGGGTGACATTGCAAAAAAAAGGCTTGACAACGCTGTATAAACAACTGACCCCGGCACGGTGGCCGGGGTGACAATGTAAAACTAGATTTCCATGAACGTTTTGAGGTCGTTCATGCGGCGCTTGGCGTATTCAAGCCCCATGTTGTAGGATTCGTCGAGCTCGTTACGATCCGTCGCAAAGAGGTCGCAGACTTCTTTTTCCGGGCGGAAAATCAAGAGCTTGCCAGATTTTTCGAGCTTTTCCATCTCGGCAAACATCTTCTCGTAACGCTTGTAACGCAACATGAGCGCACGGAAGAAATCCGGATACTTGCGCTTGAACATCGGATTCAAAATCACGCGATACTTGCGGAAGTCCGTCACGATTTCGCCAGGGTAATGCGTCGAAACTACAACGACCTTGTCGCAGCCCTTCTCGAATGCACGCTGATACGGAATCGGAGAAGTCACGCAGCCGTCTGCATAATGCTTGCCGTCAATCTGCGCAATCGGGAAAAGCATCGGGAGGGCACTGCTCGCGTTCACGATATCGAGCAAGCGCTTTTCGCTCATGTATTCCTGGAAGAATTCCGAACGACCCGTTTCGAGGCATGTCAGGCCAAATTCGCATTCCACGCCCGAACCAAAGAACAGGTGGAAATCGAACGGCATGTCGCCATACGCCGCGTTGTAATGGAGCGCATAGCATTCCTTCTGGATTCCATCGAAAATGCGGTGAGCCTTATCCCTACCCTGCTGGATTTTGGTCGGCTGGATAATGTAGCGGAAACGGCCGCGCTGGCGCGTGACAAAGTTCATGGCTGCATGGCAACCGGCACTTACGCCCGAAATATACGGGAAATAAACACCTTCATCGAGCCAAGCGTCCAAAACGCCTGCCGAGAATATCGTCTGACGCGAACCGCCTTCTAGAGCCAAGCCAATCTTCATTACTTGCTCTCCTCGGGCAAAACTTCTGCAGGCGTTTCAGCGGCAACAGGGAGAATCGCCCCCGTCTGGCCCAAAGCGCGCTGCTTGAGTTCCCAGACCTTCTGACGGAAGTATTCGCTGCGTTCTGCAAGATGCTTGGAAGACGGAATTCCCTTGACGCGTTCAATCTTTTCGGGTTCGTCCACCAAAATCTGCGTGCGGTGACCCATCTTGTAAATGCCGTCAATGCCGAGAGAAAGGACCGGATAACCCGTACTGCGAGCGAGGAATGCAAAACCCGTCTTGAACTCGTTCAAGAGGCCATCGTAACGGCACTTGCCTTCCGGGAAAATAATAACGGAATTGCCCTTTTCGAGTTCCTTCTTGGCAAGGAGCGCCCATTCGGTATCGAGGTTAAAGCGATCGCATGGGATGACATTTTTGAAACGCGAAAGAGCCCAATGGAAATGCGGGTCTTCGACCTGGTCCTTAGCCACAACGATACTGCGTTTATGGAAGAACAGAGACTGCACCATCAAGGGATCGAGCATGCTCGTGTGGTTAGCAATAATAATCATCGGTTCCTTAAGGTCAGTCGACTTGACAGACCCTAAGAACGTCATCTTGGGACGATAAACGACTAACAAGTAAGTGCGCACCCCGTAAACAACGAGGAAGAGCACAAACTTCCAGAACAAACCAGCAATTATATTTTTCGCTTTCTCAATCATCAACTACGCAATGCTTAATAAGGAGATTCCGTCCCGTCCCCATTCGCGGATCATGACCACATAAGAGCTGAAGCTCTAAGTGGTCAAAGAGAACAAGTCCGGGATGACATAAAGTCAGACAAACGCTATTTGCCCAAAGATTCCTTAGGAATGGACGTAAACGTCAACGAGCCCTTGGCGTGGACATTGCCGTTCACCTTGACAACGCAATCAAAGCCAACGATGACTCCACCGCCCTTCGTCTTGTTGACGGAGATTTCGAGCTGGTCGCCCGGAATCACAGGCTTCACGAACTTGAAACCGTCAATCTTCAAAAGAACGTACAAGTTCTTTTCGAGGTCTTCTGCCGGCTTCTCGATAACGAGAGAGCAGAGCTGGGCGCAGGCTTCGCAAATGAGGACGCCCGGCATAATCGGGGTGCCCGGGAAGTGGCCCATGAAGTACGGTTCGTTTACAGAGACATTCTTGATGCCCGTTGCAGATTCGTTCGGAACGAGTTCCGTGACCTTTTCGATCATCTGGAACGGCGGACGCTGGGCAATCTTTTCGCTGATCTGGTAAATGTTCATCACAGGGAAAGGCCTCCATCCAAAACGATGACCTGACCCGTCACGTAAGCGAACTGGTCAGAAGCGAGAGCAGAAACGACGTTTGCAACTTCATCAGCAGAAGCAAAGCGCTTGAGCGGCACCTTTTCGAGGTAGCCCTTGCGGGTTTCTTCCGGAATGGCTTCGATCATTTCTGTAGCGACAAAGCCCGGAGCAACAGCGTTCACGCGGATGCCGTAACCGCCAAGTTCCTTGGCGAGCGTCTGCGTAAAGGAGTTCACGGCACCCTTCGTAGCGCTGTAAACTGCCTGACCGGCAAGAGCGAACTTGGAAGAAACAGAAGACATGTTGATGATAACGCCGGACTTCTGCTTGTACATCTTGACAGCGACCTGCTGTGCGCAGTAGAAGTAGCCCTTCACATTCAAGTCAAAGCACTTGTCGAGCGTATCCGGGTTCATCATCAAAAGATATTCGTCACGGACGATACCGGCGTTGTTCACGAGCACGTCGATACGGCCATAAGCCTTGAACACATCGCGCACCATCTGCTTGACTTCGGAAAGCACTGCGACGTTAGCCTTGTAGACCATGCCATCGCCACCTTCGGCCTTAATTTGTTCAAGCGTCTGGAGAGCAGCTTCATCAGAGCTAGAGTAGTTTACGACGACCGTGTAGCCGTCACGAGCGAGGCGGAGGGCACAAGCCTTGCCAATCCCCTTAGAAGAACCAGTAACGATTGCAACTTTCATTATAAATTCTCCTTCAAAAAATTATTTACCGAGCACGACGGCGCTGTAAGAACCGCCCGTAGCAAAGGAAGTGACCAAGATTTTCTTGAAGCCCGCTGTTGCGACCTTCTTCTTAGAAACTTCGCCATTTGCAATAAAGTAGGCGTTTTCTTCGGCAAGTTCACCACCGAGCATGAGAGCGGCTTCGGCAGCGGCGAGTGTCGCAGAAGCGGCACGGCCTTCGCCCACGCGTTCCTTCACCTGGAAGAGCGGGAGGCTTGCAAGCTTGTCGCCAAACACGCGTGCGTATGCACCCTTTTCGATATCGTCAATCTTCTTGAAGCCGTTTGCAAAACCGCAGACAGCATCAATTTCGTCAATGCTCACGCCTGCATCGTTGAGAGCATCCTTGATAGCAAGGTCAAGAGCTTCGTCAGAACCGGAGATGTGGCCGAACTTCACGTTCTTGCGGCCGTTGCCGTAACCGAGGGCATAGCAGTAAACCTTTGCACCACGGGACTTGGCGTAGTCTTCGGTTTCCATGATGATAGAAACAGAGCCATCGCCCACCACAAAGCCATTGGAGTTGGAATACGGTTCCACCACCTTGTCGGCAGCGACGTTCATCTTCTGGCAGAGTTCGGTGATGATCGGGAGGTTTTCGTCCGTACCCGTAGCCATCATAGCCTCTTCCTGACCGTCGTGGATGACGTTCATGGAGTAGCCGATGCTATCGAGACCGGAGAGCGGACCCGTCGTGATGGTGACGCCGTAGCCCTTGATTCCAGAGAGAATCGAGAGGTAACCACCGGCGGCATTATAAACTGTGTGAGGGAACTTGAAGGCGCTACCGCCTGCATTACCGGCTTCGGCAATGAGTTCCTCGAAATCGTAAGTGGCACCGAGGCCGCCTTCGCTAGTACCCACGATGATACCAATCTGCTTGGCGTTGTCTTCAGTGACCGTAAAGTTTGCATCCTTGAGGGCGCGCATGCCGGACACGGTCTGGAGCTGGCCCAGATTGTCGAGCTTGCGGTAGAAAGCCATCTTGATGCCGAGTTCCTTGTAGTCGTCGTTCGTGACGGTAGAGCAAATGGATGCGGATTCCGGGAGCTTACCGTTCTTGACGGCGTCAAGGTAAATTTCCTTGCTGTTACCGATCGGGCTTACAATGCCAATACCTGTCACAGCAATCTTCTTATCCTTAGCGACCTGGCTCTGCACATCGCCCGGCTTCTTGCTGAACACGATACTTGCGTTCGTGCCGCCGAAAGCGACGTTGTTGCTCATGACGC
>JAEEGJ010002867.1_pt1 | contig 75268 bp, 60 predicted proteins | sample 8958761 | NCBI WGS metagenome assembly JAEEGJ01 (sample SAMN16246546, study PRJNA631951) | gut metagenome | biome: gut microbiome; feature: rumen; material: RS-attached | host: Bos | place: Iran: Karaj | collected 2018-10 | reverse complement strand
CAGGCCCCATTCGGCCGCTTTGCGCAGGGCCTCGTCGTGCGTCTCGAAGGCCACGCTCTCCGCGGGGATGTGGTAAAGCGTGCACCATAGGCCGCGGTGCGCCACTTCCTGCGGGTCCGTCAGTTTGAGCGAACCGGAGGCGGCGTTGCGCGGATTGGCGAAGGGTGCATCCCCGTCCGCTTCGCGCTCGGCGTTCAGTTCCTCGAAGGCGCTGTAGGGCATCAGGATCTCGCCGCGGATTTCCAGGTCCGCCGGATAATCGCCCTTGAGCGTATGCGGAATGTTCGCAATCATCCGCACGTTGCGGGTCACATCGTCGCCCTTTTCGCCGTCGCCGCGGGTCAGGGCGCGCCAGAGGCGGCCGTCGCGGTAGTTCAGGCAGATCGCCGTGCCGTCGAACTTCAGTTCGCAGCAATAAGTGAAACTGCGGTCCAGGAGTTGATCGGCGCGGGCAGCGAATTCTTCGATTTCGCCGATGTTGTAGGTATTGCCCAGGGAAAGCATGGGGTAGCGGTGGGCCCGCTGGACGAATTCGCCGCTGATGTCGCTGCCCACGCGGTGCGTAGGGGAGTCGGGGTCGTCGAATTCGGGCCACTGGGCTTCCAGGTCCTCCAGTTCGTGCATACGCTGGTCGAACTCGTAGTCGCTCATCGTGGGCGCATTGTCCACGTAGTAGCGCCGGCTGTTCTCACGCAGCAGTTCCCTCAGGGCCAGGATTCGCTGTTTTGCGTCCGCTTTTTCCATAACTTACAAAGTTACGAAACTGTTCGCAGTTTCTAAATATTTTTTTCATAATTTTGTTGTGGTTGCCGTGGGTGGTGTAGTAAACGCCCCTTCCGCCGAACTCGACGGGAGAGCCTACCATAAGCTCGTTCGTGTAACCCTGGCGGGATAAGACGTCTCCCAATACCGAAGCACCGGGATAGAAAGAATCCTGCTGGGAAGCCGCGTTGCCGATGCCGCCGACAACAGGAAGTCCGGAAGACTGGGCAACCATGCCGCCCATCGTGTATGTGGCACCGAAGGAGACCTTCGCGCCGTTAAGCTTGTCAGGACTGCCTGCGAAGCAGTCGTTCTCGTTTGCGATCTTTGTAAGTTCGGGGATGCAGTTGTAGTCTAAAGCACCGCCGGAATTCTTATCGGCGTATGTCATCTCCATCGATTCGAGGAAGATGTAGATGAGGTTACGCTTCTTCTCGGGGAATGTAATGTTGGTCTTCGCGGGATCGGCGTAATTGTCCTTGATGAAATCGGAGTTCTCGCTCTTGGCGGTGAAATACTCAACGACTTTGTATCTTGTAGCGAAAATGCAGGCGGATACTATGAAGAGAACGGCAACGGCGCCAATGATGGCGAGGTTTACCGGCTTGAGCTTCTTGCCCTTTTTCTTCAGGGCTGCCTTCAATATCACGGCACCTGCAGTAACCGCTATGGAAGGAAGGAGCGCTCTCAGGCAGAAATCCAACAGAATTCCGCCGCCCGTTCCCGCAATGGGTGAAAGGATATGGAAAACGATCTGGTCGAACGATACGTCCGGCCAGACATACATTGTCCAGAATATCGAGAACGAAAGAAGTGAGAGCAGAAATACTGCCAGAACGAAAAGGAACTTTAAAAGGGCTGTCTTGAATTTCTTCATTTGTTTTTCCGCGTAAAGCTTCAGATCCTGCCGAATCCTACTGCTTTCCTGACTTTCTCATATTTCTCGGCCGCGATCTTGTTGGAGTATTCGCGTCCGGCATCGAGGATCTCATTGATCCTGCCGCTTGTCAGGATCTCGTTGTACTTCTCCTGCATGGGCATTATCTTCTCGACGACTGCGTCGGCAGCTGCCTTCTTGAGATCTCCGTATCCGCCGCCTTCGAATTTGGCAACGGCGTCTTCAATGGAGCTTCCGCTGAAGACGGAATAGATGGTAAGGAGATTGGATACGCCGGGCTTGTTCTCTTCGTCGAACTTGATGACACCGTCAGAGTCCGTGACTGCGGACATGATCTTCTTGCGGATGACCTTCTCGGGATCGGAAAGGAAGACTGAAGCCTTGGGGTTCGTCGTTGACTTGCTCATCTTCTGCTCGGGATTCTGAAGGTCTCTGATCTTCGCTCCGATCGTAGGGATGAGGGGCTCGGGTATCTTGAAAAGCTCGCCGTAGCGGTTGTTGAACCTGATGGCGATGTTGCGTGCGAGCTCAACGTGCTGCTTCTGGTCGATCCCGGTAGGTACGTACTTGGGATCGTAAAGCAGGATGTCTGCAGCCATCAGGTCAGGGTAGGTGACAAGACCTTCGGTGAAAGTCTCATGCAGAGCTGACTTGGCCTTGAACTGGTGCATTCTGGTGAGTTCGCCGTGAGGAGTGTGGCACTCGAAGATCCAGGAGAGGTTTGCGTGATACAGGTTCTCTGACTGGATGTAGATGTGCATGTTGGGCAGATCGGGATCGACGCCGCATGCGATATACATCGCGATGGCGTTGATGATATTACGGTGAAGGGCCTCGGGATCCTGGGGAACCGTGATGGCGTGCATGTCGGGAACGAAAAGGAAGGTCTCATAGTCGTTCTGGTAATTAACGATCTGGCTGATACCGCCTGCGTAGTTTCCTATTGTAAGTGCGCCGCTGGGCTGCAATCCCGTAAGAAGTCTGTCCATATTAATAGCCTCCAATTAAAAAACAAAGATAATATTATACTCAGAACGTCAGTTTTACAAGCAAAATGAAGTTTGCTATACTCTCCCCTATGAAAAATAAGAAGTATATAGCAGTTTATACACTGATCTTTGCTGCCATGTCGGCGGCTTTGGCACTTGCTCTTTATTTCAGCGGCAAGACCCAGATCTGCAATTTTGACGGTGACGGCCAGCACATCAAGGCCCTCGTCTATTATTCCGACTGGATCAAGTCGATCTTCAGGAACATTTTCGTAGATCACAGATTGGAGTTCCCGTGCTGGTCTTTCTCGATAGGATACGGCGCAGACATCCCCACTTCGCTTCATTACTATGCCGTCGGCGATCCGTTCGCGATATTCTGCGTATTCTTCCCGGCGAGCCGCATGCGTATTTTCTATGAGCTCTCGATTTACCTGAGACTCTGGTGCGCGGGACTTGCGTTCTCCGCGTTCTGCTTCGGCAAGAAGGATGCGCGCATGACATTCACCTCGGTCATGGCGGGCGCGTTCACATACATTTTCTGTGCATTCGCGCTTGTAAACAGCGTCAAGCACCTCTTCTTCCTGACGCCGATGGTATTCCTTCCGCTCGTGCTTTTGGGCGTTGACAGGATCCTCGCGAAAAAGAGCCCCGCGATGTTTATCTTCGCCGTGTTCTTCTCTGCCGTATCGAGCTTCTATTTCTTCTACATGATCGTTATCCTCACGGTTCTCTATGCCGCCGTTGAGATGTTCATACCCATCAAGCAGTTCGACCTGAAAAAGACTCTTGCCGACATAGGCAGGCTCGCAGGCTATGCGATCATCGCGGTAATGATGAGCGCGTTCTTACTGCTGCCGGTGATAATGTCGTTCTCGGGCGACTCGAGGACTGAGAACAAAGTCATTTTCGACATGCTGTACCCGGTACTCTATTACGAGAACATGCTGTCGGCTTTCCTGTCTTACCACTCGGTACAGGGCGGTGAATGGGCCAACTTCGGATACGCATCGCCTGCGTTCCTGGCGATCATGCTCCTTTACAAGGGCAAGACCGACGAACCTGCGAAAAAGAGACTCCGAATCTCATTTGCGGTACTCACGTTATTTTTCTTCATCCCGGTCGTGCAGTATATCTTAAACGGCATGTCTTATCCTTCCGCAAGATGGCATTTCGGATACAGCCTCCTGGTCGCATACATCCTTACATACATGTGGAAGGAACTGACAAGCATAAAGAAAAAGGCCGCGGTAATCCTCGCGATCGGCCTTGGCATATATCTTGCAGCCTGCATGATCCTCCCGATGTCGAGGACGTTAAACGTTGCGATCCAGATCGTGATCGCGGGAATAACTGTAGCCGTCTGCTTCCTGCTCTCACGCAAAGAGAACGAGAAAAAGCTTAAGATCTCAAGTGCCGCCGTTCTTACTGCGTGCATAGCTTCTATCGCGGTAAACGGAGTTTTCGGTTACTTTGAATGGATGGATCCGAACATGGCGCCTTCGGTCCTGGACCAAAGCCAGGTCGCTAACAGCCTCCTTCCCGAAGAAGGCACGATAGTCGCGCAGAATACGGACAGATCTTCGTTCTCGAGATATACGTTTGTTGACGGCGACATAATCACGGCGTGCAACGATGCCATGATGCACGGACTCACCAGCACGGGCTATTACATGAGCATGGTCAGCCCCGCGGTATCGCAGTCTTATGCCGAGAACCTTGTTGAGCTCAAGATGGTCTCAAGGTTCCTTGGCCCTGACGCAAGAAGCGCGCTCGAAGAACTGGGTTCCGTCAGATACGTTGTCGCGATGAGCCAGAGCTCGAACATCCCTTACGGCTATAAGCAGATCTACTCCGGCAAGGGTGCCAACACCGGCAAGAACTATTACCTCTACGAGAACGAGAATCCGCTGCCTCTGGGCTACACATATTCAAACCTCATCACCAGAGAGAAGTTCGATTCGATGGAGGCATCTGACAGACAGGAAGCAATGCTTCAGGGCGTTGTCCTGGACGGCTATGACAACGCGGCGGGCTTTACGACCGACCGGTTTGAACTGACCGGAAAGAAAGTCAAATACACGATATCATCGCTTAACGGAGCGGTGAAGGATCAGGACGGATCGATCGTCACTTTGAGCAAGAACGCCACGATCACACTGGTAATAAAGACTCCCGAAAAGTGCGAGACATATCTGGGCATCAAGAACCTGAGATACATGGGGATCAGCGAATATCAGGCTGCCCAGCTGAGCGGAAAGTGGGAGAAATTAAGTCCTGATGAACAGAGCAGGATAAAGGCCGACAACAGATATTACATCGAGCCGAACGCGCAGATGATGATCGTCAAGACGATGGGCGGCGCGAGCATGTCGAACAGGCTGTTCAATTTCGTTACCCGCAAGTATCAAAGATACAACGGCCGCACCGATTTCTTTATCAACACGGGCTACAGCGAGAAGTCGAAGAACATAATGACAATAACCCTTCCGGAGCGCGGAAAGTATTCTTTCGACGAGCTCTATGTATACTGCCAGCCGATGACCAACTACGATGAACAGGTCAGTAAGCTCAAGGAGAACGTTCTCGAGAACGTCGACCTGCATCAGGCCGGAACTTCAACAGGCAGAGTAACCGGAACGATCACTTTGGACAAGGCAAAGATCCTTGTTCTGTCCATTCCTTATTCGCAGGGCTGGAGCGCTTATGTTGACGGAAAATATGTAAAGCTCTATCAGGCAAACTCAATGTTCATGGGACTCCCTCTGGAAGCGGGAACACATGAGATCGAGCTTCGATATAAGACACCCGGAGGCAAGATGGGACTTGGCATTTCCGAGATCGGAGCCGCCATCTGCATCATGCTCTACTTCGTCCGCCGCAAGAACGCCAACGAAGCGAAAGCAGCGGAAAACAATCAGTAAAAGCCATGCTGTACGTGCTGACCGCGCTTAAGTGCGAAGCGGCCGCATTGGAAGGCCTGCCGGGAAAGCATATCGTCACGGGCGTGGGCGCTTTTGCAGAGAAAGCCCTTGAGAAGATCGAACTTGATCAATCTGACAGCATGATCAATATCGGAGCTGCCGCTTCAACCATGCCCGGCTGCTATCTGGTCAACTCGGTTACCGACGGTGATACGGGCCGCAAGTTCTACCCTGACATGATGAGCGATCCGCCTTTGCCGGAATGCGCGCTGATTACTTCTTCCTCGATCGTTACAGAGCCTTTGCCGGGGGCCCTTTACGACATGGAGGCGTCGCTTATATGCAAGTTTGCGATGAGAAAGATCGCGCCTTCAAAGATTGCCATAGTCAAGGCAGTCTCGGATGACGGAAGCAGGAGACCTTCGGCAAACGAGATCACTTCTCTTATCCGGAAATACCGCACTGAGATCGGTCAGATTATTGATTGTTTGAACCGCGAACCCGAGCAAAAGAACTATATGCCGTTACCGGAATCCGTCATGGAAGAATTGAAGCTCACGGAGTACATGAGAAACGAATTCGAAGATCTCGTGCACTACTGCGTTGTGTCCGGCAAGCTCGAAAAGCTTGAATCAATCTTATCCGGAATGCGCTCTGCCGGCACTCTTCCGGTCAGGGACAAAAAGCAGGGAAGGAGGGTCCTTGATGAGATTTGCTCACGTTTACGTTGAAGACAAGGCGAGGCAATACCCTCTTACTTCCGAGATACTGGAGAAGACTGCAGGTGCCACGGTAATACCGATCAGTCACTATAAGGATGTTTTCGACAGGCCGAGGCAGGATCATGAAGCGCAGAAGAAAAACCCTTCTCTGATCCTTGCTGTCAGGGAGGGATCGCGCATATTCAAAGGCGCGCCCGTCTGCCAGTCGTTCGGACAGCGCAATTTCTATTACTCGAGTTCTGTGATGAACTGCCTTTTCGACTGTGAATACTGCTATCTCAAAGGCATGTATCCGTCTTCGAACATAGTTGTTTTCGTGAACTTTGAAGACTACGAAAAGGATGTCTTAAAGCTCCTTGAAGAAGGACCTTTATACGTCTGCGCGTCTTACGATACAGACCTCATCGCGTTAAATGGTCTCACCGGTCTTGCAGACAGGTGGATCGAACTCGCAAAATCCAACAAAGACCTTCTTGTCGAGCTCAGGACGAAGGCTGCTCCTCCGTCGCTTGAGAACGTGCACAACGTTATATACGCATTCACTGTGTCGCCTGATGAGGTTGCGGGCAAATTCGAGAAGAACGTCCCGTCATCAGATGAGCGCATAAAAGCCGCGGCACGCGCGGTAGAAAACGGCTGCAACGTAAGGCTTTGCTTTGACCCGATGATACTCACCGGAGACTGGCAGAACGTGTACGGAAAGTTTGCGGATCACGTTGCTTCAAGGATAGATTTAAGTCAGCTGACAGACGTCAGCGTGGGCTGTTTCAGGATCTCAAAAGAATATCTTTCTTCAATGCGAAAAAGTATGAGAAATTCCGAGATTGCGTGGTACCCTTATGTTATAAGGAACGGTGTCGCCCAGTATGAGGAAGATACCGACCGGCAGATGCAGGAATTCATGTGCGAGCGGCTTGCCCGCTATATCGCAGAGGAGAAGATATTCACATGGAACTGAAGACCGCTGTTGTTACAGGCGCATCGTCAGGTATCGGCTACGCGATATCGAAGATGCTTTCCGAAGAGGGATACAAGGTTTACGGGATCGGTAGGGTCTTTAAAGGGGACGTCTCTTTTTTCGCCGAGAGGATCTCGATGGATATCAGGGACACGGACATACTCCTTAAAAAGCTGTCAACCTTCAAAGACGTCGATGTTCTGGTCAACGCCGCGGGCAGCGCTTATTACGGTCTGACCGAGTTCATGACACCGGAACAGATAAGCGAGATGTGCAGGGTAGACTTGGAGGCGCCGCTGATAATAACTTCCGCATTACTCCCGAGAATCAAGGATAAAAAAGGTTATATTATTAATATAGCATCGGTGACTTCCACCAGGATAAACACACACGGAGCCTGCTACGGCGCGCTCAAAGCGGGCCTTAGGAGCTTTGGCAGGAGCCTTTTCGAAGAGGCAAGGAAAAGCGGCGTAAAGGTAGTGACGATCTGCCCTGATCTTACGAGAGGGACGAATCTTTACAGGAACGCTGATTTCGAGCCGTCTGACGATGACGGGTGTTTCCTTGTTCCGGAAGACACCGCGGAATGCGTCAGGAACGTCCTTGCAATGAGGGACGGCGCCTGCGTTACGGAGATCGAAGTCAGACCGCAGCTTAACCGCATCGAGAAGAAGCAGAAAGGAAAAGCAGATGAGAATTGAATTTAACGACGGTTGGGAATTCACCCCGGTATATAACGACGAGCTCTGCAATCCTATATATAAGGGCGGCGACGCGGTTGAGGTCCGCATTCCTCACAGCGTTAAGGTCACGCCTTTCAACTATTTCGACAAGAACGAATACGAGATGATCTCGGGTTACCGCAAGGTCCTCTCTCTGCCGCGTGAATGGGAAGGAAAGCGCCTTTTCCTTACGTTTGACGGTGTTGCCCACAGCGCGGAAGTAAGGTGCAACGGCTATTACATAACCGAGCATCACTGCGGATACACGGCTTTCAGATGCGAGATCACGGAGCACGTGACCTTCGGAAGAGACAACATAATAACGGTCAAGTGCGACTCGAGGGAGAGCAACAACATCCCGCCGTTCGGAGGCTTAACCGATTACATGACCTACGGCGGAATCTACCGCGAGGTGCATCTCGATGTAATAGACGGCCCTTTCATTAAGGATGTTTTCGTGACCGGAGACATGGCAGGTGACGTTAAGGCAGCCGTAAATCTTGAGGCGGCAGAAGGATCAGACCTCAAGGTCAAGTATCTTGTCAGGGATCTGAATACCGAAGAAGCAGTCAACCAGGGTGTTTTCGAAGAGGGAACAGCTGAGTTCACCATCAACAACGTCAAGCTCTGGGACATCGATGAACCCAATCTTTATTCGATCGAATGCACATTGTTCGCAGGCGACGAGAAGATCGACAAGAAGTGCATCACATTCGGCTGCAGGACCGCGGAATTTAAGTCCGACGGATTCTATCTTAACGGCGAAAAGCTTACGCTCAGAGGACTTAACCGCCATCAGAGCTATCCTTATGTAGGCTACGCGATGCCTGAGAACATCCAGCGTTTAGACGTTAAGATCCTTAAGAGGGAACTCGGCATCAACGTTGTCCGCACATCGCATTATCCGCAGTCGCAGCACTTCATCGACGAGTGCGACAAGGAAGGTCTGCTCGTGGTTACCGAGATGCCCGGCTGGCAGAACATCGGTGACGAAGCCTGGAAGAAGCAGGCGGTAAAGAACTGCCGCGAGATGGTCGAGCAGTACAGGAACCACCCGTCGATTATCGTATGGGGCGTCAGGATCAACGAGTCGGCCGACGATGACGAATTCTACAAGAAGACTAACGAGGCCGCGCACGAGTGCGATCCGACAAGGCAGACGACCGGCATCAGATGCATCGAGCACAGCTCTCTGCTTGAGGATGTTTACGCTTTCAACGATTTCTCGCACTCGGGATACAATCCTGGCGTAAAGCCGAAGGCTAAGGTGACGTCAGATCCCGAGAAGGGATACTTCATCTCGGAGTTCGGAGGCCACATGTTCCCTTCTAAGACTTTCGATTCAGAGACGATCAGGGTCGAGCACGCGATTCGTCACTGCAACGTTTTGGATGCGGCATTCGGAGAGGAGGACATCGCGGGTGCAATCGGCTGGTGCTTTGCCGATTACAACACGCACCGCGAGTTCGGAAGCGGAGACAAGATCTGCTACCACGGCGTTTGCGATATGTTCAGGAACCCTAAGCTTGCGGCATCGGTCTATGCGGCCATGGGCGCGGAAGAGCCGTTCGTGACTGTAAGCTCGTCGATGGACGTCGGAGAGCATCCCGCCGAGAACCGCGGGAAGATATATATCTTTACGAACTGCGACAGCGTAAAGATGTATAAAGGAGAAGAATTTATTAAAGAATATACGCATAATGAGGACCTTTATAAGAACCTCAAGAATGCGCCGATCCTGATCGACGATTTCGTCGGTGACAGGCTCCGCAAGGAAAAGAAGTTCACACCGAAGCAGGCGGATGTCTTCAAGGAAGCGATAAACTTCATGGCGTGCGGCGGCGAGAAAAAGCCGTTCGGCTTCAAGATGAAGCTCGGCATGGCGATGAACCGCTGCAAGATGACGCCGGACGACATGTTCAAGCTCTACTGCAAATATGCGGGCGACCGTGAAGGCAAGATGCCCGCCTACAGATTTGAGGGAATCAAGGACGGAGAGGTTGTCGTAACCGTGACCAAGTCTCCTTCGACCGAGATTAGGCTCGAATGTATCGTCAGCACGGATGTCCTCAGAGAAGGCGCAACTTACGATGCCTGCGCGGTCCGCGTAAGGATCACGGACGAGTTCGGCAACGTCATGCCGTTCTATAACACGCCTGCAATGGTTACCTGCAAGGGTCCGATCGAGCTCTTAGGCGGCGGCAGCACCGGCAATTCATGCAGCTGCGACATATTCGGAGGCTTAGGCGGCTTTTATATCCGCACCGTTAAGGACGGCTGGGGCAAGGCAGAGGTCAAGGTCACGCTCACGGGCAGGGATATATCAGACGTCATCCCGATCGAAGTCTTGAAGCAGTAAACAGGAAAAAGTGTGCCGGAAGAGGAATTGCCGGACCAAAAAACTTCCTCAAAAACACATTAAATTGTCCTCATGTTCAGGGCGTTTCAAGGGTAGAATTTCCATGAAACGCCCTGTATCAATGAATTTTGCGAAAATATTTCATTCTTGTTACAAATTGACTACAGCCACAAAATATAGGGGTTTCGTCTTGACTTGACCACAATATATGGGTATCCTTTAGGAGCGCCTCGAGGAAAAAGCGAGGCGTTTCGCACCTAAAAAACCAGGTTTTGCGAAGGAAGGAAACGGCAGGAATGAGACTAGGCGGAATTCAAAAACTTACTCTTTTGGACTTTCCCGGTACGGTCGCCTGCACGGTGTTCACCCTCGGCTGCAACATGAGGTGCCCTTTCTGCCACAACGCTCTTCTTGTAACAAAGACTGACGAGGCAGAGGTGTATCCGGAAGAAGAGTTTTTCGCGTTTTTGAACAAGCGCCGCGGAATCCTTGATGGAGTCGCCATCACCGGAGGAGAGCCGCTGCTGCAGAGCGACATTGGCGAATTCATAGCGAAGATCAAGGCCATGGGTTACAAGGTAAAGCTTGACACCAACGGATCCTTCCCGGACAAGCTCGAGGAGATCTTAAAGTCCGGCAACGTTGATTACGTCGCCATGGACATCAAGAATTCGCCGGAGAAGTACGCGCAGACCGTCGGAGTTCCGGATTTCGATGTATCGAAGATATTGAGGAGTATCGAGATCATCAGATCATCGGGAGTCGAGTACGAGTTCAGGACCACCGTCGTCTCACCGCTGCATGACGCAGACAGCATTGCGGGAGCGGCAGAAATGGTCAAGGGTTCGCCAAAGTACTTCATTCAGAACTTCGTCGATTCGGGAAATCTGGTAAACGGTGATGGAATGGGCAGTCTTTCAGACGAAGAACTCGAAAGAGCGCTCGCAAAAGCAAAGGATTTTATCCCGGGATCAGAGATCCGCGGGGAAAAATAAAAAGGAGAGGTAACATGTACAGTATCATCAAGAGGGACGGAAAAGTCGTAGATTTCGACTTAAGCAAAATCTCAGGAGCTATCGAGAAGGCTTTCGTAGCGCAGAAGAGAGAATATAACAAGCAGATCATCGATATGCTCGCTCTCAATGCGGTATCCGATTCGGAAGCAAAGGCTGTTGACGGCAAGGTCGACGTCGAGTCGATCCAGGACAGCGTTGAGACCACGCTTCAGAGAATGGGTTATGAGGACGTAGCCAAGGCATACATCCTTTACAGAAACCAGCGTGAGAAGATCCGCAACATGAATTCCGCGCTCCTCAACTACAAGAACCTCGTTGACAGCTACGTCAAGGTCGAGGACTGGCGTGTTAAGGAGAACTCAACCGTTACATATTCCGTAGGCGGCCTTATCCTCTCCAACTCAGGTGCCATCACAGCAAACTACTGGCTCTCTGAGATCTATGACAAGGAGATCGCTGACGCCCACAGAAGCGCAGACCTCCACATACACGATCTCTCCATGCTCACGGGCTACTGCGCAGGATGGTCGCTCAAGCAGCTCATCCAGGAAGGTCTCGGCGGAATCGTCGGCAAGATCACTTCAGCTCCCGCAAAGCACCTTTCCACACTCTGCAACCAGATGGTCAACTTCCTCGGCATCATGCAGAACGAGTGGGCCGGCGCTCAGGCATTCTCATCATTCGATACTTACCTTGCTCCTTTCGTAAAGATCGACAACCTCAGCTACAAGCAGGTCAAGCAGGACATCCAGTCCTTCATCTACGGCGTCAACACACCTTCAAGATGGGGTACGCAGTCTCCGTTCACGAACATCACTCTTGACTGGACAGTTCCGAACGACTTGGCAGAGCAGAACTGCATCGTAGGCGGCAAGGAAGTCGACTTCAAGTACAAGGACTGCAAGGCCGAGATGGATATGGTCAACAGAGCGTTCATCGAGATCATGATCGAGGGCGACGCTAACGGCCGCGGCTTCCAGTATCCGATCCCCACATACTCGATCACCAAGGATTTTGACTGGTCAGAATCAGAGAACAACAAGCTTCTTTTCGAGATGACAGCAAAGTATGGTATTCCTTACTTCTCCAACTACATCAACTCCGACATGGAGCCTTCCGATGTACGTTCCATGTGCTGCAGACTCCGTCTCGATCTCCGTGAACTCCGTAAGAAGTCCGGCGGTTTCTTCGGTTCAGGTGAGTCAACAGGTTCTGTTGGTGTTGTTACCATCAACATTCCCCGTATCGCTTACCTCGCTGCTGATGAGGAAGATTTCTATAAGAGACTCGACCACCTCATGGATGTTTCCGCAAGATCACTCAAGATCAAGAGAAACACGATCACAAAGCTTCTCGATGAGGGTCTCTATCCTTATACAAAGCACTACCTCGGAACATTCAACAACCACTTCTCCACGATCGGTCTTGTCGGTATGAACGAAGCTGGTCTTAACGCAAGATGGATCAGAAAGGATCTTACTCACGAAGAGACACAGAAGTTCGCTGCTGACGTTCTCAACCACATGAGAGAGAAGCTCTCTGAATATCAGGAGAAGTACGGCGACCTCTATAACCTCGAGGCTACACCTGCAGAGTCCACAGCTTTCCGTCTTGCTAAGCACGACAAGGCTAAGTACCCTGACATCATCACAGCAGACGATGCTTCCGGCGTATACTACTACACCAACAGCTCACATCTTCCTGTCGGCTACACATCAGACATCTTCGATGCATTGGATGTTCAGGATAATCTCCAGACTCTCTATACATCAGGTACTGTATTCCACGCATTCTTAGGCGAGCGTCTCCCTGACTGGAAGGCTGCAGCATCTCTCGTTAGAAAGATCGCTGAGAACTACAGACTGCCTTACTACACAATGTCTCCTACATACTCCATCTGCTCAGCTCACGGATATCTGCCTGGTGAAGTCAAGGCTTGCCCTGTCTGCGGCGGACCTACAGAGACATATAGCCGTATCACAGGTTACTACCGTCCGGTAAAGAACTGGAACGATGGTAAGCTCCAGGAGTTCAAGGACAGAAAGACATACGATATCTGCAACTCCAGCTTAAAGCCCAGAACAGCTACAGTTACTGTTACAAAGGCTGAAGAGAAGGAACTTCCCGAGCTTGTTGCAGCTCCTGCAGATGGTCAGGTAACAAAGCCGATGCTCTTCACAACACACACATGCGCAAAGTGCAAGGCTGTTAAGGCAATGTTCGATGAGCAGCGCTTCGATTATGAGCTTATCTACGCTGACGATGACTCAGAGCTCGCAAGACAGTTCGATATCGTTAACGTACCGGTTCTCGTAATCCCTGACGGAGACGGCGTTAAGAAGTACACCGATGTCGGCCCCATCAGACAGTATGTCAACGAATGCAAAGGTATAAAAGCTTAAGTTTCATATCGGCTTAAGGTTTGGTGTTATAAGTAAAAAGGCTCCCGTCCGTAGAAGACGGGAGCTTTTTTATGGGCTTTTGAAATCTGTAATATTATGTTTGTATTACTTTTGAAAAAATACTTGATTGATTTTCGAAGATTAGTAGTAGAATACGATAAACAACATAGAGGTGATCTGTTATGCAGGATTTATCAATTTCTTACGAAAAAAATGAAGAAAGCAGGCATAGCGTAATCACTCCGCTCTATCCGATGAGTGCGGAAACGATGAGCGAAGAGTTTGAGCTCGACAAAGTCGACTTCGAGACCCTGATCGAAGAGATCAGATTCTGATCCCGTTTTTATAATCCATAGTACTTACTTGAAGAGGCGCTTTTCGCGTCTCTTTTTATTGTCCTAACCGAATGCACAATCAAGGTCTCCGAAAAGCGTGCAAATACCGACTTACATTTATTTGCGGCAGTTCTTATAGTTAAAGAACAAGGATAATGCGCCCGTTCTTGGGGCCAGCGGAAACGGAGGCTCTTATGCTTAAGGATTTTGTGAAGTTGGAAAAGCCGGAAGAGGAAGAGTTCGCTAAAAGACTTGAAGAAGAAAGAAGCAAGCTTTTTGCCGCTCAGATGAAGATAAAGGATGCCGGGCTCCCCGTAATGGTTATTTTCGAGGGCTGGGGCGCGGCAGGCAAGGGCAGCGTGCTCGGCAAGGTCATAAAGAATATCGATCCGAGATTTTTCAGGGTCAAGACTTTCCCGAAGCCCAGCAAGGAAGACTTAAGATATCCTTTCCTTTACAGATACATAAAAGAGATCCCTGAGAAGGGCAAGTTCGCCTTCTACGATACATACTGGATGGAAGAGATCACCGACGAGAGGATGGAGGATCTCCTAAGCGACAAGGAATACGAAGAGAGGATCGACTCGATCAACAAGACCGAGAGGACGCTTGTGGATAACGGCTACCTCGTAATGAAGTTCTTCTTCCAGATCGGAAAGAAGGAACAGAAGGAAAGACTCGAGAAGCTCCTAGATGACAAAGACACAAAGTGGCGCGTGGACAAGGGCGACCTTTACGAGAACAAGCATTACGATGACTGTCTTGAAGTTTACGACCAGTATCTGAAGGATACGAACAATCCCACAGCACCCTGGTACATAATCGACAGTAAGGATAAGAAGTTCGCTGAACTCCAGGTCCTTGAATTCCTGAACCAGGGGATCGAGACGGCGCTGAAGAACAAGAACCTTGCTTCGCCCATCCTGCAGAATGTTTTCCCTCTTAAGAAGACACCGCTCCTTAAGGAAGTTGATCTGAAGGATAAGACTCTTACTGATGAAGAGTATGAGGAGAAGTTAGACAAGCTTCAGGATGAATTAAGAGACCTGCATAACAAGCTTTACAGAAGGAAGATACCTGTCATCATCGCATACGAAGGCTGGGATGCCGCAGGCAAGGGCGGCAATATCAAGCGTATAACAGGAGCTCTTGATCCGAGAGGATATGAGGTGCTCCCTATCGCAAGTCCTGAGCCGCACGAGAAGGCAAGACACTTCCTGTGGAGATTCTGGACAAGGCTTCCGAGGACCGGTCACATCGCGATATTCGACCGCACTTGGTACGGCAGAGTAATGGTCGAGCGTATCGAAGGATTCTGCTCGGAGAACGACTGGCAGAGAGCTTATAACGAGATCAACGAGTTCGAGAAGGAACTCACTGACTGGGGCGCAGTCGTAATCAAGTTCTGGGTACAGATCGATAAGAAGACGCAGCTAAAGCGCTTCAAGGAACGTCAGGCTAATCCGGAGAAGCAGTGGAAGATCACTGATGAGGACTGGCGTAACCGAGAGAAGTGGGACAAGTACGAGACGGCGATAGACGAGATGATCAAGAAGACATCCACAGAGTTCGCGCCGTGGTACATCCTGGAGTCCGTCGATAAGAAGTATGCCCGTATCAAGGCACTCGAGATCGTTATCGACCGCATCAAGGAAGCGTGCGATAAGGACAAGAAGGACTGACACTTACAGGACTTTATAATAATGGGATCATTTCCGGCCGGAGTTCAGGCTAAGACTGAATTCCAGCCGGAATTTTTATTGTTTTACGGTGTCCGATCAGGGCGGTTTTCGGGCTTAGCCGGAAAAACGGCCCGAAAAATCATTGCTCACAACTTTCCAATTACGGCAAATGTGGGGCAAAGTCAAACAAACTGCCCGAAATAGAGCGTTTTTTGTCGAATTTGTCTACCCCACACTTGACATGACCATGCTAAAATAAATCTTGTAGTATATACCAAAATTAGTTTTTTACAAATACTTTTTCGCGAATTTTATAAATATTTTTTTAGAAATCTAAGAAAGGCAGGTTCGTATGGGCTTTAAGATCGGTGACAACATCGTTTACGGCGGAAGTGGCGTATGCCAGATAGACGACATCAAAGACATAAGTTTTTTCAAAGAGAAACCGCAGAAATACTATGTTCTCAAGCCTCTCTTTGTTACGAGATCCCAATACGTTTACGTGCCTTACGATAACGAAGCCCAGGTGAGCAGGATCAGACCGGTCGCATCCAAGAAAGAGGCCATCGCTCTGATCGATAAGCTCCCCATCGATAACTGCAGCTGGATCGAGGACCGTAACGAGCGTAAGGCTACATTTACGGATATCATCGTCAACGGCAGCAGGGAAGACATAGTAGGTCTTATCTATTTGATCAACAGGCATGCAGAGAAGCTCGCTAAGGAAGGCAAGCATCTGAATGCGCAGGACGAGAGAGCTCTGATCGATGCGAGGAACAGGATGAATAATGAGATCGCTGTAGCCCTCGACATGGAACCGGACGGGGTCGCCTACATGATCCAGGAGAAGACCGGATTGGAAGATTTTGCGTAAAACCTATTTAATTGGTATTAGTTATTGCAATATGCAAGAAGGTGTGATTTAATAACCGCAGTTTTGAATTAGGAGATTCCTTATGAAGACTGCGGTTTTCTTTTATGCGTATAGCTACTATTACTACTTTAGGGAGACGAACTAAAGCGACTTTTGCTAGCGCCAAAAAGGAACATTGAATTGACTTATACAACGCTGCAGGGGTACGCAAGAACCCGGCAGCGTTTTTTGTTAGATCAAAGCAGATGATTATAAGGGTCAAAAAAAGACCACAAAAAGGAGATAAAGAACATGATTGCAGTACTGAAGAACACGGCAACAAGAGAACAGATCACAAGCCTCATCGCATGGTTTGAGGACAAGGGCCTTAAGGTCAACGAATCAAAGGGTGAGTATTGCACGGTTCTTGGTCTCATCGGTGATACATCAAAGGTCGATATCGATATGCTCCAGGGTCTGGACATCATCGAGAATGTCACAAGAGTATCAGAGACATTCAAGAAAGCTAACAGAAAATTCCATCCGGAAGATACCATCGTAGATGTCGGAGGAGTAAAGATCGGCGGTGGCAATTTCGCAGTTATCGCAGGTCCCTGCTCAGTCGAGAGCGAGGAGCAGATCATGAACGCTGCAAGAGCAGTTAAGGCTGCCGGTGCCACGATCCTCAGAGGCGGCGCTTTCAAGCCGAGAACATCACCTTACGACTTCCAGGGACTTCACGAGGAAGGCATAAGACTTCTCCTCGAAGCTAAGAAGGAGACTGGTCTTCCCATCTGCTCCGAGATCATGAGCCCTGAGCAGATCCCTGTTTTCGAAGAGGTAGATTTCCTTCAGGTCGGTGCGAGAAACATGCAGAACTTCGACCTTCTCAAGGCACTCGGTAAGACAGGCAAGCCGATCCTTTTGAAGAGAGGTCTTTCTGCAACGATCAAGGAGCTTCTCATGAGCGCTGAGTACATCATGAGCGAAGGCAACCCTAACGTTGTTCTTTGCGAGAGAGGCATCAGAACATACGAGACATACACAAGAAATACTTTCGATGTAAGTGCAATCTCTGTATTGAAGCAGATCTCACACCTTCCTGTTGTAGGTGACCCTTCACATGCAACCGGAAAGTCAAATCTCATCAAGCCTATGTCAATGGCGGCAGTCGTATCAGGTGCGGATGCTCTCGAGATCGAAGTGCACTGCAATCCTGAGAAGGCGCTCTCTGATGCAGCACAGCAGCTCACTCCTGCACAGTTCGGCGGAGTAATGGAAGCGATCAGCAAAGCAAGAAGTATTCTGTGATCTTAAGGCGCTGATATGTCAGCGCCTTTTTATATTAAGTTTCATATTTTTCGAAAAGGAAGTGCAGTTTAAATGAAGATAACAGTAGGTGTAGTCGGATTAGGTCTTATCGGTGCCTCTTTCGCAAAGGCTTACAAAGAGAACGAGAAGGATGCCGTCGTATACGGCTGGAACCGTACAAAGAGCATCACGCAGATGGCCAAGATGCAGGGCATCATTGATGACGAACTTAACGATGAGAATCTCGGAACATGTGATCTTGTTATCCTCTCACTCTATCCTGAAGCAACGGTCGAATGGATGGAGAATCACAAAGAGCACTTCAATAAGAACGGCATGGTTATCGATGCATGCGGCACGAAGAGATTAGTATGCGAAAAGGGCTTTCAGATCGCAAAAGAGAACGGCTTTCTTTTTGTCGGATGCCACCCGATGGCTGGCACAAAGTTCTCAGGCATGACACATGCAAGAGGTGATATGTATTTCGGCGCTCCGATGGTCGTAGTGCCGCCGGTTTTTGATGACATGTTCCTGCTCGACAGGGTAAAGGATCTTCTCTCGCCCTGCGGATTCGGAAGCTTCCATCTCTCACATGCAGATGAGCATGACAAGATGATCGCGTTCACATCCCAGATGGCACACCTCGTATCCAATGCTTATATCAAGAGTCCTTCTTCAAGGAATCACAAAGGATTCTCAGCCGGTTCTTATAAGGACATGACAAGAGTCGCATGGCTTAACCCCACGATGTGGACACAGCTCTTCCTCGAGAATAAGGATAATCTCATCTTCGAGATCGATCATCTTCAGGAGGAACTTGCAAAGTACAGGAAGGCTCTTGTTGAAGATGACTTTGACGGACTCCGTGATCTGCTCGATGAGGGCAGAAGGATCAAAGAGGAGGTCGACGGCATATGAGATCAGTTCATGTCCGTGCAGCATCAAAAGAGTACGATGTTCTCATCGGAAAAGGTGCAGTGTCCTCGCTTGGAGCTGAGGCAAAGAAGGTATGTCCCGGCGCATTAAAAGCCCTGGTCGTATCTGAGACCAATGTCGCGGGGCTCTATCTTGATACAGTAAAAAAGCAGCTTTCAGAAGAGGGCTTTGAAGTATCTGAATATGTTTTCGAGGCAGGCGAACAGCATAAGAACATAAATGAGATCGCCGGCATGTGGAATAAGATGGCTGAAGCGGGCTTCACGAGAACTGACTTCGTAGTAGGCCTGGGCGGAGGTGTAACGACTGATATGGCAGGCTTTGCCGCATCGACTTTTCTCCGCGGCATAAAGGTCATCCAGCTTCCGACTTCACTCCTTGCTATGGTCGATGCTTCTGTCGGAGGCAAGACCGGAATCGACATCCCGATGGGAAAGAATCAGGTCGGTGCTTTCTGGCAACCGTCACTCGTGCTGGAAGACACATCTTTCCTTAAGACACTTCCTGACGAGGTGTTCACGGAAGGAATGGGCGAAGTCACAAAGCATGCTTTCATTATGGATGTGGAACTTTTCGATAAGCTCGAAAAGGCGAACGGCAGCATAAGAGACGATGAAGATCTCTTGGAAGAGATCGTATATATGAACGTCGCTGACAAGGCCAGTGTAGTAAGCGAGGATGAGACAGATAACGGCAGACGCCAGACGCTGAACTTCGGCCACACAGTAGGACATGTTATAGAGCGCGACAGCGGCTTTACAAAGCCTCACGGCATCTGCGTCGCAAAGGGCATGGGAATCGTAATCGATGCTTGTGTCAGGGCAGGGACCCTGGACAGCAGTGAAGCTCAAAAGATGAAAGATCTTCTTAAGCTTTATAAGCTCCCCGTAAGCGATGAGATAACACCTGAAGATATCGTAAAGGGTGCCATGAATGATAAGAAAAAACGCGGCGACACTTTATCGGTTATACTTGTAAATAAGATCGGCAATGCCGAGATAAAGAAGATGACAGCAGAGGAGTTCCTTAAGTTTTTATCCGCATGAAGATCTCAGTTAAAAATCTTAATCTTGATATCAAAGCACCGCTTTCAAAGTCGGTATATCACAGGGAGCTCATAGTAAACTTCATCCTCGGCGCGCGCGGTGATTATCTTAATGATTCATCAGACGACAACGACGATATCAGAGCTACCAAATCGTGCCTTCGTTCACTCGAAGATACTGATTCTGACACGCTTATCCTTAACTGCAACGAGAGCGGCTCCACGCTCCGTTTCATGATCCCCGTCGCATTGGCTGTGAAGTCATCTGCGAATAAGAAACTCATCTTCAGGACGCACGGCAGACTTATCGAAAGACCCATAAAAGAGCTGGCTGACTGCCTTGCTCCTTTTGGCGTTACGATAGCGAAAAATGTATCTGCAAATGAGATAGAAGTAACAGGCAATATCGGTCCCGGCAAATATGTTATAGACGGGAGCGTATCATCACAATATATATCCGGACTTCTGATGGCGCTTTCAAAGTTTGATGAAGGATCTGAAATTGAAGTCACAGGCGGCATCGCATCAGTCCACTATATCGAACTTACTGTGGCAGCTCTCGGCAAATACGGGATCAATATCGAAAGAGAAGGAGACACATACAAAGTTCCTTCCATGGTTCAGCTCCCGGTTCCTGACGGAAAGTTCGCAGTCGAAGGTGACTGGAGCAACGGTGCCTTCCTGCTTTGCCTGGGAAGTCTTATCCGTGGCGGTTCTGCAAAAGTAACAGGACTTAACATGGAATCTGTCCAGGGCGACAGGGCAATAATGCAGTTCCTGAAGCTTGCCGGGATATCCCATATCGTTGAAGGAAATAATATTTTCGTACAGGACAGTATTATTAATCCCATAAGGCCGTCTATCGAGATGGACTGCAGTGACATTCCGGACATCGTTCCTTATATGGCAGTAACAGGTGCTTTCAGAGCATATAAAACTGTGCTTAAAGGGATCAGGCGCCTGCGTATCAAGGAGTCTGACAGGGCAGCTGCAATCACGCAAATGTTATCTGAATTGGGCGGAAATGTAACGCTCGAAGAGGACACTATTACGATAGAATATATAGATAAGGTACCTGACAGGATAGTTCTTACTTCGTCAGGTGATCACAGAATGGCAATGGCGGCTGTTCTTTGCGCCGCAGCCACAGGCAAAGAGATCGAACTTGATGATATCGATTGTCTTAATAAATCCTTCCCGGAATTCAGGGAAGTAGTGCTGAAGGAGATGACCTGTTTATGAGTACGAGCAGTACATACCAGGGCGATGCCCTCGACATTATGATCTACGGTGAGTCCCACAGTGAGGCGATCGGTGTATATATCAACGGTCTTCCGGAAGATGTTGTTCCGGACAGTGCCAAGACAGCAGCTTTCATGGCTAGACGTGCGCCCGGAAAGAATGCATGGTCAACACCAAGGAAAGAACCGGATGAAGTTATTTTCGAGCGCAACGGCGCGATGCTTCACGGATACATTATCAATACGAACACAAAACCCAAGGACTATGCTTCCATAATCAACTGCCCGAGGCCTTCACATGCCGACTATGCGGCAAAGCTCCTCTATGGCGATGAGGCATCTAAGTCCGGCGGCGGGATCTTCTCCGGAAGAATGACTGCTCCTCTCTGCATCGCAGGTTCGATCGCGCTTCAGGAATTGAATAAGCGCGGCATCCAGATAAGCGCACACCTCAAAAAAGTTGCCGGAGTAAAGGACGATTCCTACTTCGATCACGGCGTAAATGATGAGGCCTTCAGGAACAGGCTTGCCATTGTCGAGAACAAGGAATTCCCTGTTGTTGACGATGCGAAGGGCGAAGATATGAAGGCGAAGATCGAGCAGGCGCGTATGGACGGCGACTCAGTAGGAGGCGTTATCGAGTGCGTTGTTTATGGTTATCCGGAAGGAATCGGCGGACCGATCTTTGACGGCATCGAAGCTAAGCTCGCACAGATCCTTTATGCAATCCCGGCGGTCAAAGGCGTTGAATTCGGAAACGGATTCGAAGGCTCTGACCTCAGAGGTTCAGAGAATAACGATGCTTTCACTTTTGACAGCGAAGGCAACCTCACATTAAAGACAAATCACAGCGGCGGTATCCAGGGCGGAATCAGTCTTGGAGATGTCGCACCGATCGTTTTCGATGTTGCCATGAAGCCGACACCTTCCATCTCCAAGACACAGGAGACGGTAGATCTTGCTTCACATAAGAACACGACCATAAGTATCGAAGGCAGGCATGATCCCTGCGTCGCTCCGCGCGCAGTTCCGGTCGTTGAAGCCGCAGCTGCAATCGCACTTTACGACATGCTTCTTGTATCAATGTAACGGAGGATAAGCCCATGAGTGAGAGACCTGACTTGAACGAACTCAGAGGAAAACTGGACGAGATCGACAACGGTATCCTGGATCTTTTTGATGAGAGGATCGCAATATGCCGCCAGATCGGAAACATCAAGCGTGAGAACGGAACTGATGTATATGTTCCCGCAAGGGAAGAAGAGAAGCTGAAGCAGGTTACCGAACTCGCGGGATTCGAGAGCAGACCTTATGTTGAAACTCTCTTCAAAACATTGATGGATCTGTCAAAGCAGCATCAGCGTCTCCCGGCATTCGGAGTGCTTGGAAGGACTCTGGCCCATACATATTCACCTGAGATTCACAGCCTTTTCAACTCATCTTATTCATATTCCGTAATCGAGCGTGAGCCGGAAGAACTGGAGACCCTCTTCAAGAGCGGCGTCTTCAAGGGCTTTAATGTAACCATCCCTTACAAGAAGGATGCTTGCGCACTTTGCGATGAAGTGGATGATGCTTCAAGAACGACAGGCAGCGTTAATACCGTTGTTTTCGAAGACGGCAAGGCAAAGGGATGGAATACCGACTACTTCGGATTCATCTACATGCTCCAGCGTAAAGGCATTGAAGTCGGCGGCAAGAGAGTTCTCGTACTCGGTACGGGCGGTGCCGCATCGGCAGTATTCTATGCACTTAAGACACTTGGCGCAGCTTCTGTATATAAGTGTGATCTTGAAGCAGAGATCAACTATTCCAATGTTTACGATAAAGCAGGCGATGCCCAGGTAATCGTCAACTGCACACCTGTCGGCATGTTCCCGAAGGTAGACAATTCGCTTTTGGATCTTACGAAGTTCGCTTCGCTCGAGGCATGCGCAGACGTCGTTTACAATCCGTCCAGAACCAAGTTCCTTCAGGAAGCAGAAGAGCTGGGTCTTAAGACTTGCGGCGGCCTTGCGATGCTCGTCGCACAAGCTTATAAGTCATCCTGCATTTTCGCAGGCAATCTCGATGAGGCATCTCTCCTCGGTGTTCCCGGAAAAGATATTCCCGCTGAAGCAGAAGCAAAGATCGAGAAGGTAATAAAGATCCTCGAGAACCGCATGCGCAATATTACCATCATCGGCATGCCCGGTTCAGGCAAGTCTTTGCTTGCAAGAAATATCGCTACGGTTACAGGACGCACATTAGTCGACCTTGATATCGCTTTTGCAGAGAAGTTTGGTAGAACACCTGCCGAAGTCATCTCCGAATCAGGCGAAGATGCTTTCCGTGAGATGGAATGCGAAGTCGCTGCAGAGAACCTTCCCAAGAGCGGACTTGTGATCTCATGCGGTGGCGGCATCGTTACCCGTGATGTCAACAAGTTCTATGTGCGCTGCAATTCCAATGTCTTCTATCTCGAGAGACCTCTTTCGGCTCTTACAGACAAGAACAGACCGATCTCACAGCTCCACGGCGTCGAGAAGCTCTATTCCCAGCGCAAGGATAAGTACGAGAACTGGTGCGACTACAGGGTGTTTTTCGACAGATACGAACAAAAGCAGGATTTCTACGATGCAGCGATCGCCGACATCCTGGGAAAGCTGGAATAAGCCATGAAAATACTGGTCCTTAACGGTCCCAACCTGAACATGCTCGGCATCAGAGAACCGGATATCTACGGCTCTTCGACCTACGATGACCTCGTTAAGATGATCACTTCGCACTGCGAAGGCAAGGGCATCGAAGTCAAATGCCTCCAGAGCAATCACGAGGGCGACCTGGTAGATTACATCCAACAGGCTTTTTTCGATAAGGTCGACGGCATCGTTATCAACCCAGGTGCCTACACGCACACTTCAGTTGCTCTTCTTGACGCCCTCAAGGCCGTTCAGATCCCTGCAGTCGAAGTGCACATCTCCAAAGTCAACGAGCGCGAGGCCTTCCGCCAGATCTCCTACGTATCCTACTATTGCTCGAAAACGATCACCGGCAAAGGCTTCGACGGCTACATCGAAGCAATCGACTTCTTAAGCGAAGGTTAATTCTTTCTCCCCCTCGGGTTTGTGGACCTGAGGGGGATTTTTTATGCGTGCTTGTGTCCTCGTATGTAGTCCTTTTTGCGAAAAAAGACCTTTAAGGGACTACATTTCACTTCAAATGTAGTCCTTTTTCGCGAAAATGGCCTCAAAGGGACTACTCCTGAAGGAAAAAGAACTGCCTCATCCTGACCGAAGCATGCAAATTGCAGTTGTGGTATTATCATACCTGTAATAAATATGAGGAGGATAGATTAATATGGCTTTTTGTCCTAACTGTGGCAGTCAGATAAGAGAAGGTGCTGCTTTCTGCTCAAAATGCGGAACTAAGATAAGCGAAGTGCCTGCCGCACCTGTTGCAGCAGAGCCTGCACCTGCAGCCGTTCCCGTAGAACCTGCACCTGTGGCTACACCTGTTGAAGCAGCACCTGTTGCAGCACCTGCAGCTGAACCTGCTCCCGTACCGGTACCTGCAGAGCCTGCCGCTCATGTAGCCGCACCCGTTGCTGCTGAACCAGCACCTGTTGAACCAACTCCTGTTGCAGCACCTGTAGCAGCCGCTTCTGCTGAAACTCCCGCAACAGCTCCTGCTGCAGAAACACCTGCACCGGTACCTTTTGAGGCACCTTCCGGTCCGGTAGCTGAGACTGCGCCTGCCGCAGCTTCATCTGCTAATGAAGCGCCCAAGAAGAAGGGCAAGGGCGGCATTATCGCGCTCTTTGTGGTTATCGGTGTTCTTGCACTGGCACTTATCGGAGCCGGCGTTTACTTTGTGATCAACGGATTTGATCTCAACACTTTCGCTATCGGAGGCTCAGTTATCGAGCGTATCGAGAGAAGGGATGTTGTCGAGGCAGGAAAGAAGTTCAATATCTATGATGAGGACTTCAAGGATTACATTATCGAAGCAAGATGGTGGGACTATGGCGACACCATGGATAAGCCCGGTATGTATTCTCAGGAGACAGAGATGCTTGCCTTCTCAATCCAGGTAAATGAAGATGCTCAGGATGAGATCTACTATGCTTACTATTACAGCAAGGATAAGACTTTTGATAAGGAAGACCTGGAGAAGCCTTTGTATTCAGATAAGATCGTTCCTAGTGAGTACAGCGATGGCAAGATCTTCTATAATGTTGACTGCGATAAGAAGATCCAGAAGGGTTATTACGTTGTAATCGTATCTTCTGATGATACATTCAAGAAGCCCTATATCGTGGCTTACGCAGAAGTAAAGTAAGAGCTTGAGTTATTGAAGATTTCAAAGAGGTTGTTCCTTACGGGGCAACCTCTTTTTCGCGATGTGCTATAATCTATCGGCAAGAACAATGTAATTCGCTTGAATCAGGGAGAATTAGTATGAAGATTACGGGATTTAGGAAGAGATTGATCGTGGCAGGTCTTGCTGCTGCGATGCTCCTGGCGGGAACAGGATGCACAGAGAATAAGCTCACTTCAACTGACCCGGTTACTTCTGCAACACAGCAGAGCGTGGATCCGTTGTCATTTACTGCTATCGATGCAAAGTTCCGTGAGTTTACTTTCTCGATCAACGAGTATATGAAAGAGCACCAGGCTGAGACCACACAGAAGAAAACTGCAGGTGAGACACCCAATGGTTTTCCTGCACAGTGCCAGTACACGATCTCACCTGATAAGAAATTTGAATCACTCCAGATGGAAAAGAATCTTCCGAACGGAGTTCAGGTAGATGAGTATTTCAATCTCGGCGATTCAATTTTCATCGCACGCACGACAGTCTATAACGACGGTAATTATGACCCGGTAGATAAGTACTACATTATCGACGGTGTTATCTATAAAGTTGATACTCTTGCAGAGACAGTAACGAAAGTAATTGATATTAACGATCCTAATGCTCCGGCAAAGAAGAAGGAACTCGATATCTTCTTTTCTTTCGATGAGATAAGACCTAAGTATGCCTAATACGGAAGACACAGAATTTGGCGGATATACTTTAGGGGAGGGCGTCAGAGACGGTCTCCCCATTGGTTTAGGTTATCTTTCTGTCTCATTCACTTTCGGAATCCTGGCAGTATCCAGGGGCCTTTCGTGGATCCAGGCAGCTCTCATTTCACTTACTAATGTAACTTCGGCAGGACAGGTAGCCGGCCTCGGCATAATGGTCACGGCAGGCGGGATCCTCGCTATGATCATCTCGCAGCTGGTTATCAATCTGCGTTATTCCCTCATGGGAATCGCGCTGTCGCAGAAGGCGGACAAGTCAATGACACCGCTGCTACGAGCTTTGCTCGCATTTGCAATCACTGATGAGATCTTCGGTGTGGCTGTCAGTAAGAAGCATGAATTCGGCGCCAGATATTTCTTCGGACTGACGATCCTTCCTGTAACAGGCTGGGTTGCCGGTACTGTCGTGGGCGCCATATTGGGACAGGTTTTCCCACCGTTCCTGACAAATGCGCTCGCCATCGGAATCTACGGTATGTTCGTGTCCATCGTCATGCCTGTTGCCAAGCGTGACAAGGTGATCCTTGTAAGCTCCATTCTGGCGTGCATAGTCTCATGCATTTTCTTTTATGTTCCGTTCCTTTCAGCACATGTATCGCAGGGATTTGCGATCATAATCGCGGCTGTTACCGCAGCGCTTGCAGGTGTTTTCGCGAGGAATAAACTCAGCGGCAGAGCAGGGACGATTGCTGCTATCACAGGCGGCGTGATACTTGTAGTGATCATCGCTGTTCTTGCCCCGTCATATAAGGCCGCAGAGGCAGCTGAGATCACCTCGAATGGTGCTGCAGGAAGTCTCGACAATAAGATCTTCGTACCGCTCCTTATTGCTATGGCGGTCACGACATATCTTGTCCGCATGATACCGTTCACTTTGTTCCGTAAAAAGCTCGAAAAGCCGGCCGTTAAGGCATTTTTCGACTATATACCGTACACGGTGCTTTCTGCTATGACATTCCCGGCGATCCTTTATGCCACAGGCTCCGTGATCACTGCGGCTATCGGTTTTGCCGCCGCTTTGATACTGGGCTTCCTCGAAAAGTCACTCATCGTGGTTGCAGTCGGTGCCTGCATAGCGACGCTTGCCGCCGGTGTGATAATGATGTACATCTGAGAACGAAAAAAGGCTGCCTTAAGTTAAGACAGCCTTTTTAATGTGGAGCCCCCATCCGGATTTGAACCGGAGACCTCATCCTTACCATGGATGCGCTCTACCTACTGAGCTATAGGGGCATATCAAAGCCTATGAAGTATAACACAGTAACAGTGCGTTGACAATAAATCCGGCTCCCGGAATGCCTAAAAATGTTGACAACCGGACACAAAGATTATACAATCATTGAGCATTTTAATAGAGACACGGAGAAGTCGCCTAGCCTGGTCGAGGGCGCACGACTGGAAATCGTGTAAACCCCAAAAGGGTTTCGAGAGTTCGAATCTCTCCTTCTCCGCCAAGAATTAACCTCTCGATTTTAATTTTATCGAGAGGTTTAATTTTTTATCTATCGCTCCCATGTATTATGTTAACTTCCATAATCACAAGCAGGTCCATATATACTGTCTTTATGCTGTTAAAGCGGGCGCATCTCCTCAGCAATAGCCGGCTCCAGGATCGTAGTATTGGTCATATATCCGGGAATAACGCGTGCAGCCTTAAGGTACACGATCCTGTTATAAGGAGTGACATCAAATTCCAGAGCAGTACCTTTGTATTTACTCAGTTTGTGATCCAAAAACTTCAGCATGACATTATAGTGACCGTATGGCACGGGGATCCTGATGATGTCGTCAAATCCCAGGCATCCGAGTCGAATACCGTTAAGATATATTTCCATACTACATCCTATCCCCCCACAGGAAGCCATACGGTAGATCTCTATGACACCATCCGTAGGAAGGCTGACCATAGTCTTGCATTTCCAGCAAGGGCCATCTCCCTTAACGTCCTGAACTTTACCGCACTTCGGACATTTGAATCTAAGCAACTGTGACATAATGACTCCTTTAACCGAAAAACTCCGAGATGACTTTATAGTCGCTGCAGTTTGTGATGATTATGAACTTGCCGGACGGATCTTTGTACAATTCCAGGGTGCGGTAGGGAAGGCTTGAGTTCTCCCATGTTACACGATAGACAAAAGCTACATTTCCTTCCTTGGATGTCTGGATCTCGCCTAAGCCATCTTCTTTTAGCCAGGCCTCGAAAAGATCTTTTCTGACGATAAGGAAATTAAAGCCTTCATACTTGCCCCTGACAAACATCTCGCTCTCTTTGTCTATTGTTTGAAGCTTGTCTTTTGCATATGCTGCAAGATCAGTCTTACTGACCTTTATATCCGCATCACTGAAATCATATCCTTCAGTGATCTCATACTGGCTTATATCATATTCCTCATTTACAGTCTTACTTATGCCTCCGATTTCATAGAGAACGCTTTGTTCTCCCTTTACCTTAGCTTTCTTTGCATCGTCGACAAGCGCGAAGTAGATCAGGCCGGCGCCCCCGGCAATAATTGCAGCAACAACTGCATAAACACATGGCAATATGATTCCTGCAATGCCGAATCCTTTGCCTTTTTTGCCGCGTTTGCGGGCAGTTGCTACTCCTGCGATCGAAAGGGCAAAACCTGTTAATGGTACCAGTACCATAAGTGTAACTATGAGCGTGAAAGAAACACTGGATGAGCTGGAGGCAGCCGCGGCGATAAGCAGCAAGGGCAAAAACGGAGACAGGATCGATAGTATGAATCCCGTCAGACATAACTTGCTTAATCCATTTTTATGTTCAGACATAAAAGCATCTCCGTTTTAGCTTATCCCTTAGATAGAATTATAACATGACATCTGTTGATGATTTTCTTTGTTAAGGACATACTAAGGACACATGGGCAAGTTAGTATTGGTCCCAGGAGGAGAATTCTTAATGGCCAGGATATTGATAGTAGAAGATACTGAAGAGCTGTTAGAGCTTGTTGCGGACTTCTTCAGGAGCAAGGGGACATTTGATGTTGATACGGCTCCTGACGGCAATAAGGCTATAAGGCTTATCAGTGAGAACGACTACGACATCGCTATCCTTGACATCATGCTTCCTGGAGCTAATGGTTTTGAAGTATGCAAAGCATTGCGCGGAAAGAGTAATTGCCCGATCGTTTTTCTTACTGCATTAGGCAATGAGAGCAACATTCTTAAAGGATATGAGATAGGTGCGGACGAATACATGGTCAAGCCTTTTTCGCTCAAAGTGCTCTATGCAAAATGCCTTGCACTTCTTAACAGGACAGATACCGAACTCCGCAAGGAAATCGTTCTCGAATGCGGAGATATCAGGGTCTTTCCGTTGCGCATGGAAGTCGAAGCCGGCGGGCGTAAAGTCACGCTTGCTCCTAAAGAATATTTCCTTCTGAAAGTTCTCGTGGAGAACAAGGGAATCGTCCTTGGAAGGGACAGACTCTTAGATCTTGTGTGGGGTGTCGGATTTGACGGATCCGACAGAGTTGTCGACAGTCACATCAAGAAACTAAGAAAGTGTCTTGGAGATTCCGGGGATGCGATCAGAACTGTAATCGGAGGCGGTTACAAGATTGTCTGATCCAAGGATAATTTAAGGAGCATTTTTTATGAAAAGAGAATCGATAACTGAACCGAAGTTCGGCAAGATATTTGCTCTAAGGTTTCTTATCTCACTGGTGGTATTTTCTGTTGTTGCAGCCATTATTCTTGGCCAGTACTACAATGAGCATTCTATGAGGAAATATGATACTGAAGCAAAGCCCGCGCAGGATCTGCCTGAACTTGCGAGGAGCCTTTCTGAAGCTGATCCCGGCAGTGACGAGTACAAGGAGATAATAAGCCAGATCAGGATCAAACTTGCCGTATATCAAAGCAGCGGAAAGAGGTATGCGGAAGTCCGCGTCGGAGATCTTAAGCTCAATTCCGATACTAAAGACTTCATAATGGTTACTAGAGAAGAGGGCAAGAATTATAAGGACTATAAACATGAATTCTATTTCCTTAAGGATCCGTCTTGTTATGATCCGGTAAACAAGTACGCCGGCGGCAAGTACGATATCATCAAGATCAACGAGAAATTTGATAAATATAAATGGGATTGGGCCGCCAGTTATTTTGGCTTGGTCCCGGAAGTTTTTTACCAACTGGAAACTGCATATGTTAACTATGAGGATGGCACTTTTGTTCCTGGTGTCGTTGTTATTTCTGACAAGGACAAAGAATACAAAGTGGACTGCACACCTGCGGATCTTTCAGGATATGAGCTTTTGGACTGCTCAACTGTTCTTTGCGTTGCATACGGGAATGACACAAAAGGGCTTACATCTTCAGATGTAAATGAATGCTGTGTGCCTGATGACAATGGATATTTTGAGCAATTCTACGATTACGAAGATAATTTCGATCAGATCAAGAATGATACCAGCAAAGCCTGGTATGTAGGATATGCGGACTATACTCCTGAGGATACGGTCTTTACTTTGGCACCGGTCACGAGCATGGTTATTATAATCGCAGCGCTGCTTTGTACAGCTATATCAGGAACAGTTCTTTCTGTTATCAGATATCAGAAAGATAAGACCATCTGGGAGATCTTCGAATACAGGAGAAAGACCACTGAGGCTATGGCTCACGATCTCAAGACCCCTCTGGCATCTATTATGGCTTACTCCGAGAATCTTGAAGAATCTGCTGATGACCCTGCCAAAGTCGCCGAGTATTCCGGCAAGATAACAGGCAAAGTCACTGACATGAACCACATGATCGAAGATATCCTGGCGCTTTCCAAGGCCGGAACCGCAAAGGCGGACATATCGCTGGAAGATGTGGATGTCCTGGATCTCGTTAAGGAAAGTGCTTTGGCCTTCCCGGATATGAAGACCGATATAAATGGAAATGGAGTTACCATCAGAACAGACAGGAAAATGTTTAAGCAGGCCATAGATAATCTGCTTTCCAATTGTGACAGATATGGCGAAAAGGGGAGCCCTGTGATCATCACTTTAACTTCTGATTCACTTACGGTCACCAACAATACTTCCATGACATATAAAGACGTGGATTCTCTGAAAGACCCGTTCATCAAAGGTGACAGTTCAAGAGGAAGCAAAGGCACCGGACTGGGTCTGTCGATCGCGGATAATAATCTGAAGATCCTCGGATATAAGCTGGAACTTAAGTCAGTACCTGATCTGTTTACTGCATGCGTGATCTTCAAGACTAAGGCCTGACAGGGTTTCAGACCTGCCCGGGAAAAGGATAAAAAGCAGTTAAGTATATCTTTTCGCGCTCTCTGCCTATATAATGGTGGAAAGCGCGAAAATTTTTTTGATGTTTTTGCCGGAGGCGTTATGAATTACAAAGAGCCTGAAAGCATTGGCAAGAAGCCGAGAGAGATAGGAACGGATGCTATAGATCCGGCATATGCTGAGGCTTTGGCAAAATTCGATTCCGGCGACAAAGACGCGCAATTCTACAAACTGTATTCTCAGTTAGGTTCTGCGATAACTGATATCAACGGCATAGATGTCGGACTTATCGAGAACCTCCTTATTAAGATCTGCCTTTTACTCAGACTTTCAAAAGCTGCTACTAAAGTCTACAAGAATCAGCAGGACGAAGAAGCCGGCATATGCGAGACTCTGAGCTGCTATGATAACGGCAAGGAATGCGTTCCGATTTCGACTTTAAGACTTGTTACCAGTATTATGTCTATTGCGACTATTACTGCATATATGTCTCCTGACGAAGAACCTCTAAGTGAGGATGAGAAGCAGAAAGTTGACCTCGTAATGAGGACCATACTGAGCTTTGTCAGCAGAAACAGACTTCAGAATGCTGTACATGAGCTGGCATATTTCGATGAGGCGGGTTATCCGAATCTGCGTTCCTGGAGAACATATCTTTTTAAGAGCGCTGCGGAGAATAGTTTTCATGGTAAACTCGCATTCCGCTATAATCTCAGACATTTTGCCCTGATCAATCAGGAACTCGGACGCGAGATTGGCAATGTCGTAATGAAGTCTCACTTTGATTCGCTGAAAGAGATCGTAGGTGAGAACGGTTATCTTGCAAGGCTCGGAGGCGACAACTTCATCGGCATGTGCACTACGGATAAGACCAGAGCGGTTGTCGATTACCTTACCCAGACAGAAGTCAGGACACCGAAAGGCATCGGCGTAAACATATCAACGAGTGCAGGATTCTACCGTATTCCTGACAATCCGGATATTGTGGCCGATGAGATCATGGGCAGCATTATAAATGCTTACCGTGTCGCACAGAACGGCGGCATGGACAGTATCGTTTTCTATGACGAATCCTTCCTCGAGAAGAAGGGAAGGGCTATGAAGATCCAGCAGATGTTCCCTGAAGCTCTCGAAAAGAACGAGTTCAGACCATTCTACCAGCCGAAGGTAAATGTCATGAACGGCAGGCTTGTCGGAGCTGAAGCACTCTGCAGATGGTATCATGCAGGCAAAGTTATTCCGCCTGTCGAGTTCATACCCGTACTCGAACAGACGAGTGAGATATGCAGACTTGATTTTGCGATGCTTGAAGGAGTATGCCGTGATATGAGACGCTGGACTGATGAAGGAAAACAGCTCATCAGAGTGTCCATCAATTTCTCGAGAAAGCATATCCTTAACACATATCTTGCAGAGACGATCGCAGAGATCGTAGACCGCTATTCGATACCGCATTATCTTATCGAGATCGAGTTTACCGAGACCACATCAGAAGTCGAATTAAGTGACTTGAAGAGAATGGTAACGAGTCTTAGAGAACTTGATTTCTCTGTGTCTATCGACGACTTCGGTATCGGTTATTCATCACTTAACATCATTAAGGATGTGCCCTGGACTACGATAAAGATCGACAAGGCTTTCCTTCCCGATAATCCTGATGACAGACAAAGCGTCAGCAGTGTTATGTTCAGACATGTTGTTTCCATGACAAGACAACTCGGTCTTGAATGTATCTCAGAAGGAGTCGAGACACAGCAGCATGTAATGGTCCTTTGCAACAACGGATGCGATATTGCACAAGGTTATTTTTTTGATAAGCCTCTCCCTGTGGAAGAATTCGAGCTAAAACTCATATTGGGAAAATATGAGATCATGTAAGTGTTATACTTACTGAAGTGTTTTTCTGACACAAAAGAACTCAGGGGGAATCCATTTAATGAAAAAGGTAATCATTGTCGGAGCAGGTATCTCCGGAATGACTGCAGGTATTATCCTGCAAAACTCAGGCTTTGAGACTGAGATCTACGAGAAGAATCCCGTTGCAGGCGGAGAGCTCACAGGCTGGAAGCGTGACGGGATCTATATCGATAACTGTATCGATTATCTCATGTGCAGCAAGAAGGGCAGCGATATGAACGGTCTCTGGCATGAGATCGGAATGCTCGAAGAAGGTCTTAACATGTACAGCAAGAACTACTTCTTCAAGTATGAAGGTCACGGCGGCGAGATCACTTTCTGGAGAGACAAGGAAAGAACGAAGCGCGAGATGCTCGCACTCTCTCCTGATGATAAGGATGTGATCGAGAAGTTTTTCGAGAACGTCACAAGAGCAGAGAGCATGATCATGCCTATCGATAAGCCGATGGATAAGATGGGTCCCAGAGATTTCATGAAGCTCGGTGACTTCGCAAAGAACGTTCCCGCAGCACAGAAGGCATATAAGGGTGTAAGCGTTAAGGACTTATCCGAGAGCTTCAAGAGCCCTGTATTAAGAAGTGCTGTCTTGATGACACACCCTGAGAATACACAGGCATATTCATTCATCATGTCTTATGCTATGTGCACATCCGGAAGCGGAGACATCCCGGAAGGCGGATCACTTGCAGCAGCTACGAGAATTGCGAACAAGTATAAGGCAGCAGGCGGAAAGCTTCACCTGAACAGCCCTGTAAAGAACGTCAAGATCAACGGCAAGTTTGCCAGCGGAATCGTTCTTGAAGACGGTACTGAAGTTAATGCTGATTACGTCATCTGCGCTACAGATGCCAACCACACATTCACTCATCTCCTTCCTGCGGAATTCATGCCCAAGAAGCTCCAGAAGCCTTTCGGCGATAAGGAACACTTCTCTGTATTCAGTAAGTTCCACGCAGCATTCCTGGTTGACGGAAAGACAAGCTTCATCCCTGATACAACGTTCTGGGAGAGCGAAGGACTTACTGTCTGGGGCAAGGAGATCAAGGATGTCGGTGTCATCTGCTACGACTACGATCCCACGATCACACCTGAAGGCAAGACTATCCTTCAGATGAAGATATTCCAGTATTCTGATGATGTTGATAAGTGGTTCGAGTTATCTTCCGACCGCGAAAAGTATGAAGCCAAGAAGAACGAGATCGCTCAGGCAATGATGGCTTTGATCGAGAAGAAGTGCCCTGAGACAAAAGGCAAGATCACAATACTTGATACATGGTCACCTGTTACTTATGCGACACGCTTCAATGCGTACAGAGGTGCATACATGGGCTTCGTAGCTGACAAAGACACCAAGACGGTTACAACACCCGGTGTTATCAAGCAGCTCAAGAATGTATTCCTCGCTGGCCAGTGGCTCATGGGTTCAGGCGGACTTCCGCCGGCAACAGCCCAGGGTAAATATGCAGCCTGGAGAATCTGCAAGAAAGAGCACGTCGAGTGCAAGTAAGAACTTAAATGAAAAGAGGTATCTCAAGCGGGATACCTCTTTATTTTTGAAATACTGTGAGAAAGATCGCCTCAGACTGGCTTGCCTGCCAGGATCTCTTTATAGTCTTTAAGATTCTTCTTAAGAAGGTTGGGGATGTCCAGTTCGTAAGGACATCTGGTCTTGCAGAGACCGCATTCGACGCAGGAATCGATCTTAAGCATCTCTTCTTTCCAGTAGTCGGTCAGCCAGTTCTCAGAAGGAGCTCTTCTTATCATCTGGCTCATTCTTGCACACTGGTTGATCCTGATGTCGACAGTGCAGGGCATGCAATAGCCGCAGCCTCTGCAGAATTCGCCCAGAAGCTCATCTCTGTCCTTCTCGATAACAGCCTGCATCTCTTCTGTTAATGTTACTTCGTTATCGAAAAAACTTAGCCATTCGTCTAACTCATTCTGCTTCTGGATGCCCCAGATAGGGAGGACGTCGTACTGGCTCATGAAGGCCATGCAAGCTTTTGAATCGGTAAGAAGTCCGCCTGAGAGGCCCTTCATGGCAATGAATCCCATGTCATGTTCAGTGCAGCTTTTGACGAGCGCGATGTCGCGGTCTGATGCCAGATACGAGAATGGGAACTGGAGTGTCTCATAAAGGCCGCTGTTTACGATATCTTCGGCGACACCGATCTTATGTGCCGTGATGCCGATGTGTTTTACTTTGCCCTGCTTCTTTGCTTCAACAAGGCAATTGTAGATATCATCTTCCTCGTTGTAGCATTTTGCGGCGCAGTGGAGCTGGTATATGTCCAGGTAATCGGTCTTAAGATTGGTGAGGGTGGTGTTAAGGTCTTCTTCGAACTTCTCTTTGGTAGTGGCCTGGGTCTTCGATGAAATGAAGACCTTGTCGCGCATGCCTTCAAACGCTTTACCGACCTTTTCCTCACTGTCGGTATAAGCTCTTGCGGTATCGAAAAATCTCATTCCGCCGTCGTAGGCATTTCTTAAAAGGCTTACTGCTTCATCCACGCTTACACGCTGAATGGGGAGAGCACCAAAAGCATTTTGAGGTACAGTGATTCCGGTCTTGCCAAGGGTTATTTCTCTCATTTTCGCGCCTCCTTAGTGAATTGCTTAAAATATATCACAATTGCCGTATTGACTGTTTCCGGCAAATCTTTTATTTTTCTTTCGGCATTCAGTTTGTAAATTGAAATTCGAATGTTAGTGTTATTATTATTTATATTTATTTTAGGGGAACTATAAGAGTGCAGAGCTTGATCCACAGGATCTTCCTGATAGTGGTAGCGGTTGCGGTTGGAATCATGTCCATCCGTCTTTTGGTCGTGCTTATCCCGCAGAGAGCATCTGATGTTGATATCGCGGCAGGTTCCTCTTATCTGGCTGAACGTGCTAATGCCGACTATACAGAGCCTTCGCCGACACCTGTACCGACTGTGCCTGTCATTACACAGACTAACGGGTTCATGGAGATCAAGGACAAGAACTATAAGGCTGCATTCAAGGATATCTATATCTGCGGAGACAGTACCGTAAAAGCCATTTCCGAGTATAAGATCCTCGATGAAGAGCATATCATCGCCAAGATCGGTGTAGGTACTGCGCATCTCAAGAAGCATATGGATGAGATAGTTGCAAAGAAGCCTAAGTATCTGATCCTTCATTACGGCGTAAACGTAATGGATTCACCCGAGAACGTGAAATACTTCATCAACAGCTATAAAGAGTGTATCGAAGAGCTTAAGAAGAGACTTCCTGATACGAAGATCTTTGTCGACAGCATCTTCCCGGTTAAGGAAAAAGCATATAAGCAGTCACCCGGAACGAAGTATGTTGATTTCTATAACGACAAGCTCGATGAGATGGCATGGGAATTAGGTGTCAACTATATCAACCATACACCGCAGTTCGAATCTTTCGAGAAGAACTATTACGAAGGTGACGGAATCCATCCCATTCCGAAGTACTACACCGAAAAGTATCTTCCGTTTGTCTATACGGAGGTTATGAAGAATCAATGAGAAAGAAGCCTTACATAATCGGTGAAGTATTATGCGTTGCCGCGCTTATCGGATTTATCGTGTGGCTCTGCATAACCCGTTCAGGCGGAACGCAGAAGAGCATAGAGGAAGTCTCAGGCCCTGTGGTACAGGCAATGGAAACCGAGCAGATGAGCAAGCAGAGCAATGCGGATGCGTTCAAGGCGTTCGGCATCGATTTTTCGACGACTGAAGGTACAGTCTATTATGCCAATGACAGCGTAATGGATGTATCAGAACTTCTCATCGTAAAGCTTGGAGATGAGAACGATGCGCAGGCGATAAAGACTGCGATAGAGAACAGGGTAACTGACCAGCAGAATCTTTATAAGAACTATGCTCCGGACCAGTATGCCCTGCTTCAGGACGCGATAATAGAGACCAGCGGCAACACGGTCTTCTACTGCACGGCAAAGAATGCAAACGAATTATACGAAGCATATAAGAAAGCACTATAAGAAAGTAACAGTTAACGGAAAATGGTATTCAGTTCAGCAACATTTTTAATTGTTTTTCTGCCGGTGACGATGATCCTGTATTATCTTCTCGGCGTTACCATAACCAGAAGTGTTACGGTAAAGAATATCATCCTGCTTATCGCGAGCCTTGTTTTCTATGCATGGGGCGAACCTGTATACATCATCCTGATGCTCCTTAGCATCTGCTTCAATTTCTTCATCGGCAGGGATATGGAACAGGCAAGGCGTTACAGGAATCCCGGCAAGGTGAAGGCACTATTCATCACGAGTGTTATCTTCAATATCGGTGTGCTCGGATTCTTTAAGTATGCCAACTTCTTTATAGCGAACATAGCAGGTCTTACAGGCCTTCCCATAAAGCCTCTGAACCTTCCGCTTCCTGTCGGAATCTCGTTCTACACATTCCAGATCATGTCCTACATAATCGATCTTTATAATGACAAGATCAAAGCGCAGAGAAGCCTTGCGGCATTTGCTCTCTATGTATCGCTTTTCCCTCAGCTCATTGCAGGACCTATCGTTAAGTATAAGGATATCTGCGACCAGCTGATGTTCCGTAAAGAGAGCTGGGTAATGTATTCGAAGGGCTTCAACAGATTCATCATAGGTCTTTCAAAAAAGCTCCTGCTCGCAAATACTCTTGGCAGCATCTATGCTTCCGTTCAGGCAGCCGGTACCGCTGAGATGAGCATGCTTACAGCCTGGGTCGGAATCATCTGCTATACGATGCAGATCTACTTCGACTTCTCGGGGTATTCGGACATGGCTATAGGTCTCGGCGGAATGTTCGGCTTCGAATTCTGCGAGAACTTCAACTATCCTTACATCGCATTGTCGGTTACTGACTTCTGGAGAAGATGGCACATGTCTTTGTCCTCATGGTTCAGGGATTATGTTTACATTCCTCTCGGAGGCAACAGGTGCAAGGTTCCCAGAGTTATCTTCAACCTCATGGTCGTATGGCTCCTGACCGGATTCTGGCACGGCGCAGCGTGGAACTTCGTATTCTGGGGCATCTACTATGGCGTGATCCTCATTCTCGAGAAGTATCTCTTATCGCCGCTTCTCGATAAACTTCCCAAGATTGTAAGATGGCTTCTTACGATCGTTGTCGTCATGGTCGGATGGGTATTCTTCTCCGCACCTTCACTTGGAGAGGCATTCAGCTATATCGGTGCAATGTTCGGATATGCAGTATCGGTCGTTGATTCGAACGGACTGTTCATTCTCTTCTCGAACTTCGGACTGATCGTGATCGGTGCCATCTGCTCGACACCTGTCTATATGCTTCTGTCCGGCATCTTTAACGAGAAGCGCCTGAGCAAAGTGATCCTTGCTGCGACACCGGTGCTCCTGATCCTCTGCATCATATTCATGGTAAGCGAGACATATAATCCTTTCTTGTACTTCAGGTTCTAACATATGAAAACTAATCAGGTAAACAGAAGAAACGTCAGAAAAGCTCCGGACTTCCCGATGTCCGGCAGCAATAATGCGCCTGTACAGTTTACAGAGCAGCCCCGCGCCAGGAAGCCTGAACCGGAGCTCCCTTATAAGCCTGTAAAAAAGAAGAACCGCGTAAATATCTATGAATGTCTGTCAGCGCTCATTGCCACGGTATTGCTTTTCGCGCTAGCTGTTTTGTCCTTTACATCAAAGGACAGGGAATACAGTGAGAATGAGAACAGGTATCTTGCCCAGAAGCCGCTCTTAAGCCTGTCTTCGATCGAGGATGGCAAGTTCATGAAGGATACAGACACCTATCTTTCAGACCAGTTCGTATTCAGGGATCAGTTAGTAAGCACGAGAACCGGGATCGATGTCTTTTTCGGCAAGAGGGAGATCAACGGAGTATATGTCGGAAGGAAGCATTTCCTTTTCGAAAAGCCGTCTGAATACGATGAGAAGCGCGTTAGTAAGACGATCGGCACCATGAATGCCATAAGTGCTAATAATCCTAATGTCAGAAGCTATGTGGCCATTGCTCCGAACTCCAGTGAAGTTCTGAAGAAGCTGATGCCTCTTAATGCTCCGACACAGGATCAGACAGAACAGATCAAAAAGGTGTATTCGAACCTGACAGGCTATACTGGCATCGATCTCTGCGGTCCTTTGAAAGAAGCTGAAGAGCCTGAGACTTTGTACTACAAGACTGACCACCACTGGACAGCTGCTGCAGTCGATATCGCATTCCCTGTTATCGCAGGAAGCATGCAGCTTAATACCAGCGGTTATACATATGAGAACATCCCGGTAACTAACAGCTTCAAGGGAACGCTCGCATCCTCATCAGGAATATTCAGTGCAAGCGATACCATATCTGTTCCTGCCTATAAGCCTGACATCATGTACAGGGTAACTTATGTTAACGAAGGCAAGACATGCAATACCGTCTTCGATGAGTCAAAGCTTGATGAGAAGAGCAAGTATGAGGTCTTCTTCGGAGGCAACTTCGCACAGATAAATATTGAAGCAAACCCATTAAGTGACAGGGTGCTTGTGATTGTTAAGGATTCTTATGCGAACAGCCTTATCCCGCTTCTTATACCTCACTTTAAGAAGATAATCATCGTTGATCCGAGATACTATAACGACAATCTTCAGACGACGATCGATCAGGAGGAAGTCACGGATATACTCTGGCTCTATAATGCCAATACATTCCTGAATGATACTTCCATAACAGGAAAGCTCTCATACTGATCTGCTTTCAGATCAGAATCCCAGCTGTTTTAATTCTCTGATGACTCCAAGATAGAATACGACTATGTCGCTTACTTCTCCGGTGCTCTTGGGGGTTCTGGAAGTGAATCTCATCCTTCTCATATCAACAACATCTGCATGTGATATTCCTCTTCTGGACGGGGATGTGTGTATGCCTTTGAAGTTGACCCAGTGCATCGAATCACATGAGACCATTCCATCGTTGTCGCCGTCAAAGTGCTTGACGAGGGGGTGGGTGAGGCAGAATACGGAATCTGAGAAAGACCCCTTTACCTTGAAGCCGTAGCTCTGGCAGTAGATGCCTTCCGGAGCGGGATTATCAATGTTGAACTGCTCTGCGGTCCTGGTGGTGAGTATGTCAAAACATCCGTAACTGTCAGGATGCTTGTCACCTAAGATCTTCATCCAGATATCGTTTCCTTTGGCGGCTGTCTTTACCATCCACTTCGGAGCTCTCATAAGGAAATCGACCGTCTTGGAACCGTGGTGCGGGGTGTCGATCGTGGTGATCGATGCGATCTTGTCTTTGTAACCGTGGTTTGCGAGATATCTTGATTCAAGACCGCCCTTTGAATGCGCGAGGATATTGACCTTCTCTGCGCCTGTTATCCGGAGCACCTCATCAAGGCTTCTGGCTATGATCTCAGCATTGCCTTCGACAGAGCCTACTGCGTCCTGGTGACCGAAGAAGACGTTGGCGCCTTCAGATTCCAAAGCCTTGGGAACTCTGCCCCAGTAGCACAGGTGTTTGCGGTCGCGGAAGCCCATTCCGTGTACCATAAGCAAGGGGTATTTCAGATTACAATCATTACCCATATTAATCTTCCCTCCAGGTTTCCAGCCTATAAGGGGAGTATATCGCGGTATTATACAATGTTCAATACTGAATTTTAATTAGGAGCGTTTTTCCTCATTTTTGCCCAGAACTTTGAGGGCTATGAAGGCGATGGCAAGACCTATGGTCGTTACCACGAGGCTTACGGTCAGCATGAAGTCAGGCCCCTTTATATCAAGGAGTCTTCCGCATACGAGGCTCGAAAAGACACCTCCCAGCGTGATGGAGACATTGACGTATGCCTGTCCCTTGACCTGATCGAGTCTTTTCATCGTCTGGTTAACGAAGTAAGCAGAGACGGGAATAAAGACTGCATAAGCAAACATCTGCATTGCCTGGCTTATATAGACGACGGCCATGTTGGGTGCTATCAGCATAAGAAGTGTCTTGATGAGGAAAGCGGCACCTGCGATAAGGAGAAGGTTCCTGCAGGAGATCTTCTTCATTACCTTATCGATCAGTGCCATGGTGGGAAGCTCCAGTATCGCAGCGATGAATACCGCTGTACCCATCTGTGCCTCTGTTCCTCCGAGAGGAGTTATTATCTGGATCATGTAATCGTTGATCGCATTATGAGCGAAGAAGAAACATACGGCGCCGAGCACGAAAAGCATGAATCCCGGATAAGTCTTTATGAAGCTGAAAAGGTTATTGTGAGCCACCTCATCCTTAGCTGGCTCTGAAGTTTTGACAGTCGGCTTTTTGAAGAAGAATAAAACGATAAGAGCGATTGTTAGGAAGATGATGTCGAGGATCATGAGGATGCTGACGCCGAACTTTCCTATTGCCATACCGGTGAATACGGATGTTACTGCAAATCCGGCAGAACCCAGACCTCTTGCAAGGCCATAATATATGTGACATCCGGCAGCTTCATACTCGAAGTACATAGCTGTAATGATCGGCTGGTATACCATCTGTACCATGTATATCAAAGCGAAGATGATGAATATAGCGACTATACCGTTCTTAATTATCAGGAGCAGTATCGAACCTATGAGGAGGAGAGCAGTGGATGCCATGGAGACATTGCGGTTTGTGAGTTTTCCCTGTTTATCAATTAGGCCGGCGACAAGAGGCTGGAATATAACTGACAGGATGTTGGCGAGGGCAAGCGTGATTCCGATGAGGGTGTTGGAGAAACCCTTTTCGAGCAGGAAAACTGATGAATACGCATGGATGCCGCTGTATACAGCGAAGTATGTCGCGTTGATAATGATGTATCTTAATGTCCAGAATTGCTTTTTGTCTGACATGGGAGACCTGCCTTTGATTTATCGCGTGTAATTATACTATGGAATATCCAAGATTTACTTTACGGGTTCCAAAATGCTAACATTAATAACGTATTATTCACGGAAATCTATTATCCTGGGGGCAGATATGGAATATATACACTATCTGGGTGAGCTTTCTTATAACCCGTTTCTGATCATCGCGATGATTATCCTCGCTTTGGTAGTCTTATCAATTGTTTTCACACTTATCCGTCTCGCATTGTTAAAACCATTTGGCGGAGAGATAAGAGAGATCTCATACTTCGGTTTTAAATATTCAAAAACTGTAGATGGAGAACTCAAATATGTAGGCCATAAGCCGAGCATTTTGTTTTCCGCTGAATTCGGCATGGATATGAAGAAACTGGAAGGCTTGGAGAATAAAAAGGTAGTTTCCAGAGAACGTGCATTTATGCTGACAACTGCTTTCCTGAATCTTCTTATAGGAGCAGGAGTCTTAGCCCTGTGCCTTTGGGGAACATTCAGTTCAAGATTTTACACTCTTGCTTCTATGAGTTTTCTCTTCGGATTATGTTATTTTGTAATAGCTATTATAAGAACTATTATGGTAATCAGGGTCGTCATCAGAACAGGAGCAAAGACCCTTGCCAGATATACTCAGACACAAATCGCGCTTCTGAGGGATGGAGTCACTTTCGATAAGATGGATCTTAAGCCCGTAAATGAGTTGGGTTTCAAAAAAGTCTGGGAATCAGAGAGAAGGCTCTATTTTATCCTGTACTTCGAGTATCTCGACTATAATGAGATGTTTGACAGGCTTCCTGAAGCTGTGGCTGATGTAGAGCGTGCATTATTGCCCGGTAAATCTGCCGGAAGCAAGATCGACCAATCTGTATTTGAGGTGCTTGTCTATTACTATTCCTTCCATAATATTGTTCCTTCAAAAGCCAAGGAATATTATCACAGGGTAATAGACGAGATCACGAAAGATACTGATTCATATGCTTCCTGCATTAAGGGCTTTTATGAGCTTTACTGCTTCGGCAATGCGGATAAAGCAGGTGAATATGTATCAAAGGCTCTGGAGAATTTCGATAAAGTTCAGAGCACAGCAGAAAAAGAATATGTCAGGAAGTGCATTGCCAGACTCAATCAGGCAATAGGAAATTTCCCCGGCAGGAACTGATTTTTACGAACAATTTTTCCAACTGTTTGTCTGATATCTTTTTTATTAATTAAAATAAGGAAGAAATCATTATATTTTTGTGCCAAAACTTATAACTGCACATTTGACACTGTTTTTTCGCCGTATTAACATACGCGGGTTCAAGATAAGGTAATACCTTCTTTTATCTTATTTTTTCGCGAGTTAATACGGCTGTTACATTTCTCGGCAAAAATGAAAGTGTAGAAATGGCTTTTGAACCTGCTGATCCTGCAGGAGGATAGAAAACGTGCTCGAATTTCTGAGAGGATTCCTTTTCGAAGGAATCGTGGAATTTGTTTATTGGTATCCGGCCCTCATGGCAATGATGTGGGTCGTGGGTTCTTTGATCTTCTATTTCAACAATGAGAAGCGCGAAGCACTCCCGCTCAAGGAAACGCCGATGGTCTCCATCCTGATGCCTGCACATAATGAAGGCGACATTCTCTACAACGTCGTCAAAGAGATGACGCAGCTTAACTACCCTAATTACGAACTCATAATGATCAATGACGGAAGCTCTGACGACACAGGCGAAGTGCTCAAGAAGATCGTCGCGATGTACGACAACGTCAGGGTGATAGATCTTAAGAAGAACTGCGGAAAAGCAAACGCGCTGTATCTTGGTACGATAGCATCCAAGGGAGAGATCCTGGTAGGCGTTGATGCGGATTCGTATCTTGATAAGAATGCTTTAAGATACCTTGTCTCCCACTTTATAAACAAGCAGAACGGCGAGAGGGTCGGTGCCGTTACAGGCAACCCGAGAGTCCGTAACAGAGGCACTCTCTTGGGCAGGATCCAGCTCTGCGAATATGCGAGCATAATCTCTCTCATCAAGCGCACACAGCGCGTCTTAGGAAAGGTCATGACAGTATCCGGAGTATGTGTCGCATACAGGAAAAAGGCACTTCTGGACTGCGGATTCTGGGACCGTGACATGATGACGGAAGATATCGCTGTTACCTGGAAGCTCGAAAAGAATTTCTGGGATGTGCGTTATGAACCCAGGGCTCTTTGCTGGATGCTCGTTCCTGAGACGATCAAGGGCCTGTGGCGCCAGAGAAAGCGCTGGGCTGAAGGCGGCCTTGAAGTTATCTTCAGACATTTCGATATCTTCAAGAGCTGGAGAAGAAGGAGAATGGTTCCTATCTACTTAGAGCAGGTGTGTTCTTTCTTCTGGTCTGTCTGCTGGCTTATCCTGACTTTGATACTTCTCATTATGGAGTTCCAGGGAAAGACCGTATTTACCGAATATATCTGGAAGAGCCAGTTCCTGTCATTCGTATGCCTTTTCCAGTTCATTATTGCCATAGCGCTCGAATCACGCTATGACAGACAGATACTTAAGAGTGCATGGTCAGTCATCTGGTATCCGCTGGTCTACTGGTACGTCAATGTGTTCATCACTTTAGGTGCCCTTCTTAAGATGATCCTTCCGAAGAAGAAGCTTGCCACCTGGAAGTCACCCGACAGAGGCATCACCGCTTCAGCTGAACCTGAAGGGGAGATCGATCCCGAGATGTACAGACCTTCTAGTGACAAACCTAATGTCACTTATGAAGATATCAAGATGACGCGCCTTATGCAGGCATTCTCTGCCGACCCTGCAAATGAGGACGGCACCTCTGCTCTGGTCGAGGGAACGGTCGAGAATCCTATCGTAAACAGCAATTCAAAAGAGCATATCGAAGACAAGGTCACACAAAAACCCATAAGAAAGATCTTAGGTATTGTCTTAACGGTCGTGGCATGGGTCTATATCATCGTTTACTGGGCTTTCATGATCGTCGGAATAATAAGGGACCAGATGGGTCTTCCGGTGTACTCGTTCTGGATCTATAACCAGGATACGATAAGGCAGACAGAAGAGTTCTTCTGGATCCTCATATTAGGAACTCTGGTGGAGATCGCTGTCCTGATCCTCTGGAAGGAATACAACAAGCTGAGATTCGGAAGAAAGCAGAGAAGAAGGTTCAAAGATGACGTTAAGGAGATCGAGATAGACGAATACTTTGAACTGTCTGAAGAACTCAGTGACATAATGCATCACGGTAAGTATATCGTGCTCCACGAGAATCCTATTCCGTCCGGAATAGGCCAGGGCAGGAAGAGTAAAAAAGGCGTATTCGAAAAGGACAGGAAAACAGCCTGATCTACAATAATATAGATGTGCATCTATATATTGAAATACCCTGTAAAATGATATTCCAAAAAAGCTTTGATATTTGGTCAAATGCTTTGACAATGCTTGTTCTCACCAATATTATTATGTGAGTGAATCAGTGTTTTCGGCAGCCGTTTTGGAGGCGGTGTTTTTATGGCAGAGATAGATGTTTGGGCATCGTTACTTAAGCTTTGTGCTGGCATGGCTTTGTTCCTGTACAGCGTTAAGATCACAAGCGGAAGCTTACAGATAATTGCAGGAGACAAGTTAAAGAACGTTCTTGCAAAACTCACGGGAAACAGAGTGCTTGGTGTTGCAGTCGGTGCAGGTATCACCGCTCTTATCCAGTCTTCGACCGCCACATCGGTAATGGCTGTAGGATTCGTTAATGCGGGACTCATGAACCTCTATCAGGCACTGTGGATAATCATGGGTGCAAATATCGGTACCAACATCACGGCGCAGCTCATAGCATTCGATGTCGGAGCAGTCGCCCCGATCGTAGCTCTCCTCGGCACATTCTTCTGCCTTCTGGTCAAAGATAAGAAGTTAAGAAGCATCGGTGAGGCTGTTGCCGGATTAGGCTTTATCTTCGTTGCCATGTCATTAATGAAGGAATCCATGGCTCCGTTAAGCGAGATGGATGTCGTAAAGGATATTTTCGCTTCCATCAATAATCCTTTTATCGGAATAATCGTAGGTATCATCTTCGTAATCATCATTCAGAGTTCAGCTGCAGGCGTAGGTGTCCTTCAGGCTATGGCGATGTCTGCATCAGGAGCTCAGCTCATGACCCTGGACCAGGCCATGTTCATCATCTTCGGTCTTAATATCGGCACATGCGTAACTGCTGTTTTCGCTTCAATTGGCGGTTCAAGAAATGCTACAAGAGCAGGTATGCTCCACATGATGTTCAATGTTATCGGTACAGCGATCTTTACCGTCGCATACTATCTGCTCCCGATCGCGAACTGGGTAAGAGCATTGTCTCCCAATGATGTGGCAAGACAGTTTGCCAATATGCATCTTGTATTTAACCTTGCATCGACGATCATACTTCTGCCGTTCGGCAAACTCATAGTCAAGCTCGTTAAGCTGATGGTACCTGACAAGAAGGGCGGAGATGACAGCGTACAGTACCTTAAGTATCTTAATCCCAACATGATCAGCAACAATAACCAGCTTGGTGCGGAAGTCCTCATAAGAGCTCTCTGCAACGAGATCAGCCGAATGCTTGAGATGGCGGGAAACAACGTACAGAGAAGTATCGAAGTGGTACTTGAGAATAATGAGAAGACACAGAACCTTATCAATGAGACAGAGGAATATGTGGATTATCTTAATAAGGAAATCTCGTATTACATCTCACATGCCATGGTTTTCGAGATGTCTGACAAAGATGCCGTGGCAATGAGTGCCCTTTTCAAGATCACCGGTAATATCGAGCGTATGGGAGATCATGCGACCAACATCTCAGGCTATGCGAATCTTCTTGAGAAAAAGGGCCTGAAGCTTTCAGACAAGGCAAGGGCTGAAGTAAGCCAGATGGTCGAGACGACAAAAGAAGCTTATAACATTCTTCTCGGAAGCAAGCCCGGTTCTGTCCACATAAGAATGGCCAAGATGGAACAGAAGATCGATGACATGACAGATGACTACAGAGAGCATCAGCTTGAAAGACTCAAGTCGGGAATCTGCTCAGGTGATGCATGTGTCATCTATTCCGAGATGCTTACAGACTTTGAGCGTCTTGGCGACCATATGCTCAACATCGCGGAAGCTGCTGCAGAGTCCAATCTCATTGCACTGACATTGCCTTCTGAAGCAAAAGAGGAAAAGTGATGAGCGGTTCTTTTAACAGTAAAATAAACGTTGTGCTTTTCGAGCCTGAGATCCCTCAGAATACAGGCAATATAATGCGCACCTGTGTAGCAACTGGTGCTGTTCTTCATATAGTGGGACCTGTCGGATTTGATATCGATAATCCTGAGTTCAAAAGGGCTTCGACAAACCACATTACCTGGGCGGATTATACGCTTTATGATTCCTGGAAAGACTTTACCGATAAGAATGATGGTGAGTATTTCTTCATGACCCGTTACGGCAAAGTACCGCCTTCAGATATTGATTTTAAGGCAGCATCCGAAAAGTCTGAGATCTATCTGATATTTGGCAAGGAGAGTACTGGAATTCCGGGCGGGATACTTAGGGCAAACCTCGACAGATGCTTCAGGATCCCGATGGCTGCTGACTGCAGATGCCTTAATGTCTCTAATGCATGCGCAGTCGCCATATACGAAGTCTTAAGACAGCTGGGATATCCCGGTCTTTCTTTCAAAGAAGAACAGAAGGGTGAGGATTTCCTGGAAGAGAATTATTCTTACGACGAGACTCTCAGAAGAAAACGCAAATAAGCAACTTTGCTTTTCAGTTACCAAGGTTGGAGATCAAAGAAAGCAATACAAATGAACCTATGGTCAATCCTACCGCGGAGGTGATGATGCCACCGATAGCTCTGCCTCTTCCGCCTAATTCACCGGACCTCTTCAACCCTTGGATCGATAATACAAGACCGATCACACCCGGAGCCAAGCCGACGACAGGGATAAAACCTAACTGGATCGAAACTATGCCTGCTATCAACCCGTTTCTGGCTTGATGGTTAACACGGTATTCTATAGGTGTCTCAAGAATTACAGCACGGTTGGGATCAGAATACTGCTGAGGTGTTACCGGAACAGCGACAGGCTGTACAGGAGCTGCTACGGGCTGTACGGGAACCGCAACAGGCTGAGGTGCCGGAGCAGCTTTAGGCACAGGAGCCTGAGCTCCACAGTTAGAACAATAAGCCTGTCCATCAGGAATAAAGGATCCGCATGATTCGCAATACATAATCTATCCCCCTTATGATTGCTGCTTAGAAATCTACTCTTACTCCGTCTATATGAAGAACTCCGCTGACATATCCGTTCTCTGTCGTAACGAAGTCACCATCGATGAAGAATTCATTATTGCCTTTTGTAGATGTCGAATATGTGGAATAACCGTCGTAAGTCTCCAACTCTTTGATGAGATCCTTTGCTTCTCCGCCAACGAAGTTGATCCAGAAGTACTGGGTAAAGAAACCGCCGCCTACAGAGAATAAGATCGAGAGGATAAGGCCTGCTATTGCCATACCCTTTCCGCGTGCATTTCTCTTGGCAACGCCGACGATCGAGAAGATCAAGCCCAGTAATCCGAATACATAGAAGATGAACGGGATCCAGCAGGTTACGACTGTGAGAATGCCGAAGACAAGACCGGCTACAGCTGCACCGTTTCCGCGCTTGGCAGGAATGGGATTAACAGCTGCAACGGGCTGATAAACAGGCTGCTGGTATACAGGCTGAATTGTCTGCTGATATACGGGCTGGGCAGGCTGCTGATACGCGGGCTGCTGGTAAACCGGCTGAGGTGCGGCTGTCTGAATAGGCTGAACAGCAGCAGGTGCCGAAGCAACAGGTGCAACAGGCATAGCCGCAGGAGCAGCGGACTGAACAGGAGCAGCAGGAGCCGCAGGCGCAGAAGGTGCGGGTGAAGCAACTCTTGCACCGCAGTTAGAGCAGAAAGCCTGACCGTCAGGTATGAAGTTTCCACATGATTCGCAATACATAATCTCTATCCCTTTTTCGTTTTAAAGTACTTTCTCGAGGAAAGACTTAAGCCTGTCATTCTGAGGATTTGTAAAAATCTGCTCAGGTGTGTTCTCTTCTATAATCTTACCACAATCCATGAAGATGACTCTTGTGCCGACCTCTCTGGCAAAGCCCATCTCGTGAGTTACACAGACCATCGTCATGCCTGCTTCTGCAAGATGCTTCATTACCTCAAGTACTTCACCAACCATCTCAGGGTCCAATGCACTTGTAGGCTCATCGAAAAGCATTACTTCAGGATCCATGGCGAGAGCTCTTACTATCGCTATTCTCTGCTTCTGACCGCCTGACAGCTGAGAAGGATATGCGCCTGCACGGTCAGCAAGACCTACTCTCTCGAGAAGTGCCAGTGCTTTTTTCTCAGCTTCTTCCTTGGACAGACCGTTAAGCTTCATCGGAGCTATTGTCATGTTCCTTAATATCGTAAGGTGAGGGAAGAGGTTGAAATGCTGGAATACCATGCCCATCTTCTGTCTCAGCTTGTTGATGTCAGTGGAAGGCGCCATGATGTCACGGCCTTCAAAGGTTATAGAACCGCCTGTCGGGCGCTCCAAAAGATTCAGAGATCTTAAGAAAGTAGATTTACCTGATCCTGAAGGTCCGATAACTACGACTACTTCTCCTTTTTTGATATCGGTGGTGACGCCGTCAAGGGCTTTAACCTCGCCGCCGTTATAGTACTTTTTGAGATCCTTTACGGAAATGATTACATTATTATCAGCGCTCACTGTTCTTGAGCCTCCTTTCGAGCAACGATACAAGCCAGCTGAAGAACATGACGATCACAAGGTAGATGATCGCTACAGCGATAAGCGGCATGAACGCGGAATATGTTCTGGACCTTATTATGTCGCCGCCCTTTGTAAGTTCCTGAAGTCCGACGTAGCCGGATACTGAAGTCTCCTTGATGAGAACGATGAATTCATTTGCAAGGGCAGGGAGGACAGTCTTAAATGCCTGGGGAACGATGATGAATGCCATCGTTCTTACATAACCGAAGCCGAGTGAACGGCCTGCTTCGAACTGTCCTTTGTCAACGCTCATGATGCCGCCTCTGATGATCTCGGCTACATAAGCGCCGGAGTTGATTCCGAATGCGAGAACAGCAACGAGGATCTTGTTGTTGGATGAAGCGAAGATAACGAAGTAGATGATCATGAGCTGAACTACTACAGGGGTTCCTCTTATGACCGTAAGATAAATGCCGCAGAGCTTATAGAAGAAGTAGAGGACTGCCTTGCCAAAGCCGCCTTTCAGTTCTTCCTTCAAAGTGTCATAAGATGATCTTACGAGTGCTACGATAACGCCCAACACTATGCCTAGGAGCACAGCGAAGAAAGTGACTTCGAATGTAACTCCAAGACCCTTAACGATATACATATAACGTTCATCAGTTATGAAGTTGTTCTCAAAATCGATCCAGAAGGCACTCGCGAAGAAAGCCTGTCTGACAGATGCGATCCAAGAAGGCGGATTGCCCAAAGGCATAAACAGCAGAGCATAAGCAGCGAATACGATCACTGCACAGATTCCGGCTATTATCAGCACTTTTATGATCTTGGCCGAATTGGAATTCTTACCGGCCTGTTTGACGGATGTTGAATTACTCATTGGATGTTCCTCAAACTTTTATGTTTTACCCTCGAAAAAGCAACTTTTATTATAAATAATGAAAGAGCGGAAATACAGACCATATTTCCGCTCTTTATTTAAGTTTTTAAGTAATCTTCAGCTAACTTAAGGATTATTTGTTAGCAGCTGCTACGAAAGCCTTAGCAGGTTCATTATCGATAACTACTGCATCGATCTTGCCTGACTGAAGTGCGATGATAGCATCGTTACCCTTTGCGAAACGCTCGACTCTGTCTTCACCGACACCGCCGTCTTCAGGCTTGGAAGACATGTAGATGTCGCCTGTTGTACCTGTCTGAACGCCAACCTTGTAATTGCCGCCGAGGAGCTTATCTACATCAGTGATCTCGGAACCATCTACAACGATTACGGACTGAACGCCCTTAGCATAAGGTGTGGAGAAGTTAACAGACTTAAGTCTGTCTTCTGTAACTGTCATGCCTGCGCAGCCGATGTCATACTTGCCTGCCTGAACGCCTGCGATGATGGAGTCGAACTCTACATCCTCGATTACGAGCTCAAGGCCGAGCTTGTCAGCAACTGCCTTAGCGATCTCAGGGTCGATGCCGACGATGTTGTCGCCTTCGTGATACTCATAAGGCTGGAAGAAAGCATTTGTAGCCATGATGAGCTTGCCGGATTCGATAGTCTTGAATTCGGGATAAGTTGTCTTTGCTGTTTCCTTCTTCTCAATCTTAGCGCCTGCAGGAATGTACTTCTCGATGATTGCAGGGATAGTGCCGTCATCTGTAAGCTCCTTGAGAGCCTGGTCGATAGCTGCCTTAAGGCCTTCATTATCCTTGCTGATAGCCATAGCATAATCCTCTACAGCATAAGCAGTATCAAGGATCTTGAGGTTTTTCTTTGCCTGTCCGCAAGATGTCATTCCGAGCAAAAATGCAACGGAAAGAAGTCCTGCTGCCAATCTTTTAATTGTCTTCATAACCGTTCTCCTTTTTTATGTATTCGAACAACGGTATCTTACGAAAAAAATCTTTCGTGGTAAATGAACAAAAGACCTAAAAATAATTGCTCAACACTACTTTTTTAAGTAAAATATCTAATAGTATGCAAATGTGGGAAAGGTCGCGTGTGATCTATGAAAAGGGTGTTGATTCTCGGTTGTAATGAGACCACGAAGCGTTTGTTGATTGATCTTTGCAATCACAAATCTTTTGCTTCTGATATTTGTCTGGCTTCACGTCAGAAAGCTGACTGTGATGAACTCAGAAATCTTGCAGCAAGCATGGGCGTCAGAGTAACCACTTCCGGTATTGATATGACTAATGTTGAAGGTGCCATGATGATGGTCAGGATCTTCGCGCCTGATCTTGTAATCAATCTTCTTCCGCCGGAATTATCGCTTGATGCAATGAGCCTTGCCATTAAGGCGAAGGCCGATTATATTGACTCCACACTTTTCGAGGTGCCGGAGATCCCTTCATCGACATCACTTCTTTCAAAGCAGTTCAGGATGTTCGGTGAATTCCATAACACAGGAAAGACGGCTGTCTGCGGTGCCGGCTTCGTACCCGGTGCAGTCAATGCCATTATCAGACGTGCTTCAAAGTACGATTTCAGCAAGATCGATTATATTGATCTTATCGCTGTATCAGGCGAGAGAAAGATCGCCAAGAAGGGCAGAGTGGAGATCGATGACACACTCTATTCCGAAGATGTTAAGGCACCTGTCGTTGCGAACAAGTTCGGTCCCGACAAGAAGGTCTTCTATATCGCTGACAGCAAGGTAGTCGAAGCTGAAGCTAATTCTATCGAATTGAAGTCTTCTTCCGGAACTAAGGTATATCTGGATTCCAGCCACATGGTCACAGACCTTATCAAGGAGATCCCTGATATTCCTAATATCAGATATTTCAAGCTCGGAAGAAAGCCTACTGTAGAGCATATTCCGCCTCAGGACAAGATCGATTTCCTTGAGGAATTGGGACTCCTTTCCAATAAGCCCGTTAAGGTCGGAAATGTCGAAGTTGCTCCGCTCGATCTTCTTGCGGCAATCCTTCCCAAGCAGTCTGATCAGGGTGCCACAGCTCCCATCGAGGCAAAGGCTAAGGGCACTGCTTCCTATGAGATCTATATCACAGGAAAGAGCAAGAAAGACGATTCTGATTATGCCAAGTCCTATATCATCGCAGGTGATAATGAGAACGCATATGAGAAGTACGGCGTTAACGCTTTTGATGAGCTTAAGGGTTCTGCATTGATCGCAGGTGTTAAGCTCATGTGCAGAGACAAGTGGAAGAAGGCAGGTGTATTCACACCGGCAGCTTTCGATTGTGATGAGTACTATAAGGCATTCACCGCAGAAGGCATCAAAGTCGCTGAAGGTGAAGGCAAGCCGTTCTGACAACTGACGCATTTAATTGAATGCATTGCCGAACAGGAGATAAGCTATGTCTGAGATGAAGAGCTGGGAAGAAATGCAGATCAACGATATGCTCGTAATCGAGACCATACGTAAGAGCAGCTCGGATACGATCTATTTCAAGGATAAGGATTCCAGGTTCATTTGGAATAACTACGAGCATGCCAGGCAGCTTGGTGCGGATTCTCCTGATGAAGTTACAGGCAAGACGGACTTTGACTTTTTCCCTCCGGATTTTGCCCAGAAGGCAAGAGATACTGAACTCGAGATCATGAGGACCGGAAAGCCCGTTCTTAATATCCTTGAGGAGCTTCCAATAGACGAAGACAATACAAAGTATTACAGTGCTTCGAAGTATCCTCTGTATGACAAGAATAACCAGATCGTCGGTACCTGGGGAATCAGCAGAGATATCACTGAGACCAAGAAACTGGAGAAAGAACTTGAGCGTTCTTATCACAAGATGGAGCGTCTTGCCCGCGTCGACGATCTCAGCGGCCTTTATAACAGACGCTATTTTTATGAGACTCTCGAAAAGTATGCAAGTCTTTACGAGAAAAGATCTGACGGAAGTACATTCGCTCTTCTCGTGGCAGATGTCGATGACATGACTAATGTTAACGACCTTCATGGCCAGCAGAACGGAGATATCGTATTAAGAAGTGTTGCAGATCTCTGCGTCTCCAATGTAAGAACTGAAGATACATGCTTCCGTACAGGCGGTGACGAATTCGCGATCGTGCTTCTTGATACAGACAAGATATCAGCTGTTGGCATCGCCAAGAAGCTCGTCGAACAGGTTGCCAATGAACCCATTATCCTTGATGGAAAGAGGGAAAAGGTAACGATATCAGTCGGTCTTGCGATGTTCGATAACAATGAACCGGATCTTTCTGATCTTCTGTCCAGGGCTGAAAGAAAGCTTAACAAGTCCAAGAGGGAAGGCAAGAACAAGATATCGTTCTGAGATGAATGCAAAATGTAATGGCCGGGAGAGATATCCCGGCCTTGCTTTTTGTGAGGTGATTGGAGAACTGTTGGCAAGCAAGGCCGGGTTAATCCCTATACGGAGAAAAAATGGATATATAGACTGGGCAAGCTGTCTTTGGTCGGGACTTAAGCTACACCCTTATCATTCAAATGGTATCCGGAGAAGCGGACACCTGTTGCCGCTGCAGGCTTATTCACACGCTTTATGGGGGTGATGCGTACTGCGGAGGGGCGCATTGCCACAGAAGGTCTGACAACTGCTTTAACCGGCATGGCAGGTCTTGACGCTGCATGTCTTACCGCAGGTCTGGATGTGCGTCTGACAGATCTTGCCAATGCTTCGCATTCTTCCTCCTTATCCATCCAGTAATCCTTGCAGTCTATAGCAGCCTTGACGCAGACAAGAATGAAGAAAAAGAAGATAAGCATATCTGTAGGTGACATCGTAAAATACCTCCAAAAAGTTCAAATGTTCTTTCTTGGAGGTACTATATCACGGTTAATGTTCCAATAATGGTACTAAAATACGTTTTAGAACAAAAACGAACAAAAATTTGTATGTCAGCTGCCTAATCTGGAAGCACCGATCCTGACTGCTCCGCCCGAGAGCATCTCTCTGGCAGCTTCTTCGGTCCTGATGCCGCCTGCGGCTTTGATCCTTACTTCAGGATCAACATTTTTTCTCATGAGGACTATGTCCTCGAACTTTGCCCCGGCACTGCCAAAGCCAGTAGATGTCTTAATGAAATCAGCCTTCGCATCACTTACGATCCTGCAAAGACGGATCTTTTCTTCCTCAGTAAGATCACATGTCTCAATGATCACCTTGAGGATAGCTCCCTTGGAATGGACTGTATCGGCAATAAGCTTGATTTCCTCATATACTTCATCAAAGCGGCCGGACTTTACGAAGTTGATATTGATCACCATGTCGATCTCGGATGCACCGTTATCACATGCCTCCCCGGCCTCATATACTTTTGTTCCGGTTGTCTGGTAACCGTTAGGGAAACCTATTACCGTGCATACTGCGACTCTGCCTTTGGAGAATCTTACGGCATCCTTTACATAGCAGGGCTGAATGCAGACTGATGCTGTCTTAAGAGATACGGCCCTTTCGACGAGCTCCCTGATATCGTCTTCGGTGGCTACGGTCTTAAGATTTGTAAGGTCAACATAGCTCATGATGTTGTCCGGATCAGGCTTGTTTGTATCTGCTTCAGGACGGAAATCCTTTCTGAAGCTGCGGGACATGAGCGATGTAAGGACGATTCCTGCGATATTGTTGAAGCCTGTAAGCTCACCCATGTTGCAGGGCGTTTTGTATCCTGCGCCATAGATAAGAAGAGGGATGCATTCTCTTGAGTGATCCGTAGAAGCTGTTGACGGATCGCAGCCGTGGTCAGCAGTGATAAGGAGAAGATCGTCATCTTTCAGTTTGTTCAGGATCGTGCCTAAAGCATCGTCAAACTCATGCATTGCAACGGCATAACCCTCAATGTCATTTCTGTGGCCGTACTTCATGTCGAAGTCGACAAGGTTTACGAAGCAAAGACCGTTAAAGTCACGGTCCATCATGCTGATAGTCTTATTGATGCCGTCAGTGTTTCCCTTTGTAGGATTGGATTCAGTTAGACCTCTTCCTGCGAAAAGATCGTAGATCTTGCCTATGGAGATGACATCATAACCCTCGCTCTTCAAAAGATCGAGCATGGTGGATGAGGGCGCAGAAAGTGAGAAGTCGTGACGGTTGGCTGTTCTGGTGAATTCACCGGGCTTGCCAATAAAAGGTCTTGCGATAACTCTTCCGACGGCATTGTCGCCTGTCATTACATCTCTTGCTTTCTGGCAGATGCCGTAAAGTTCTTCAAGCGGGATGACTTCTTCATGTGCAGCGATCTGAAGAACGCTGTCTGCTGATGTGTAGATAATGGGTTTTCCGGTCCTGATGTGTTCCTCGCCGTAATCCCTTATTACATCAGTGCCGCTGTAAGGCTTGTTGCAGAGGAATTCCTTTCCTGTTGCCTTTTCGAGCTCTTTCATAACATCAGCAGGGAAGCCGTCCGGATATGTGGGCTGTGCCTTGTCAGAGATGATGCCTGCGATCTCCCAGTGGCCGATAGTCGAATCCTTGCCTGCTGAGATCTCCCTTACCCTGGCATAAGAACCGATAGGTGAGGGAATCGATTCCTGTGCATCCTTATAGGCTTTGATCCTGGGATCATCCTCGCCGTCAATTGCGAGAAGTCCCATTTTCGCGAGATTGGGAAAAGGCTTATCTGAATAAGAGAGCACTGCTGCCAATGTGTTGCTGCCTTCATCGCCGAACTTAGAAGCATCAGGTGCTCCGCCTATACCGAAACTGTCAAGAACAATAAGAAATACACGCTTTGCCATATAAAGAACTCCTTTATCAGAAGGTTACTCATTTATATTTATTATAGAACAACATTATTTATTATCCGTCATTTACGAGCGGCAATATTACCATTATCTGATTTTCTGTGATATAGTTGGCGGGATATATTGAAACTGGTTGGTGGAAATGAGCGAAGAGAAGACATTTGAAGATCTTGATCTGTCACCTGAGGTGATGGACGCGCTGAAGAAAATGGGTGTTAAGAGACCCACGACTATTCAGCAGAAGGCGATCCCCCTTATGATGGATAACATCAGCGTCATTGCAAAGGCTCCGACGGGAACCGGCAAGACGTTTGCTTTCGGAATACCGATAATCGAGTATCTTAACCTCGATTCCAAGCTCGTTCAGGCACTTATCCTTTGCCCGACAAGAGAGCTTGCTCTTCAGATCACCACTGAGCTTAAAGGCCTTGCCAAGTATATTAAGGGATTCAGGGTTGCCGCACTTATCGGAGGCCAGAGCATGCGCCTTCAGGCGGAGAAGCTCCAGAAGAAGCCTCAGATAGTAGTTGCCACTCCCGGACGTCTTATCGATATGGTCCAGAGAAAGCTCGTTGATATCTCTGAGATCTATACGCTTGTGCTTGATGAAGCAGATGAGATGCTCAAGATGGGCTTTATAAACGATATCAGAAAAGTCATGGCAATGACTCCGAAGGACAAGCAGATAGCTTTGTTCTCGGCAACCATGCCAAGAGAGATCCAGAACATTACATGGGAATTCATGTCTGATGCTGCCGAGATAGATGTCATGCCTAAGGCTGAGGATCATCCTGACATCGACCAGTATATTATCGAATGTCCCGAAAAGGATAAGCTTAAGACGATAATAAGGGTAATGGCAAAAGAAGACTTAAGAAAGACTATCGTATTCTGCAATACCAAAGCCACAACGTCCAAAGTCGGAGAACAGCTCGTGGCAGCAGGCGTTGCCGCTAAGGTGCTTCACGGTGATATCGGACAGGGAGCCCGCAATAAGGTCATGGATCAGTACAGGGCGGATAAATTCGATGTTCTGGTCGCGACTGATGTCGTTGCAAGAGGTATCGATGTCGATGATATCGAAGCGATCTTCAACTACGATATTCCAAAAGAGAATGAACTTTATCTTCACAGGATCGGCCGTACGGCACGTGCAGGTAAATCAGGCAAAGCGTTCTCGCTTGTCGCATATCTTGACCGTCCGAGAATGGAAGAGATAATCAGGTATACGAAGATCGATCCGGAACCTTACGAAGTGTAATGATCAAGCCCTGGTTTTCGGGGCTTTTTTAATGATTCCCTTATATGTTGTCGGAGTAAGGAATACTATGAGCGGCATAAGCTCAAGTCTTCCGGCAAGCATATCGATGATGAATACCCACTTGGATATATTAGAGAAGAAGCTGTAGTTATGTGTCGGTCCTACCAGCGCAAGACCAGGGCCGATGTTGTTGAATGTGGCAGCGACTGAAGAGAATACCGTCACAAGATCATGTCCCTCAAAAGATACGATGAACATTGAGATAGCGAAAACGATCATGTAGATGAAGAAGTAGAGTGCGACAGAGTGTTCCACATCAGAGTCAACGGATTTGCCGTCAATAAGTATCTTCTTGACTGTTCTCGGGTGGATATAGGACTGTATCTCTCTTTTGACTGTCTTGAACATGATCTGGAATCTTGCAACCTTAATACCGCCGCCGGTAGAGCTTGCACATGCACCGATTATCATGAGAACAAGCAAGAGGAACTTGGCGACAGAAGGCCACAGATCGAAATCCGTCGTGGCAAAACCTGTCGTCGTGATGATGGTGGCTACCTGGAAGAATGAGTGGCGCAGTGCTTCACCGAAGCTTCCGTAGATGCCCATGACAGAGAAACAGATTATTCCCGTAACTACTGCGATTATGGCAAGGTATACCTTGACCTCGCTCATCTTGAAAGCCTTGTTGATCTGTCTGGTCGTGAAGTAGTAATAGAAATTAAAGTTCGCACCGAACATGATCATGAATACGGCAACGATCCACTGAATGTGGGGTGCGTATGAGGCAAAGCTGTCATTCCTTACACCAAAGCCGCCTGTACCGGCAGTACCGAATGCGGAACAGATACTGTCGAACAAAGGCATGCCGCAAACAAAGAGAATGATTATCTCCGCAACTGTCATCGCAAGATATATGAGATAGAGCATCTTGGCCGTGGATCTTACCTTGGGAACGATCTTTCCGACAGAAGGTCCGGGGCTCTCTGCTCTCATGAGGTTCATATTGGATCCGCCTGTCATAGGAACTACGGCAAGGAGGAATACAAGAACGCCCATACCACCGATCCAGTGGGTGAGTGAACGCCACAGAAGGGAAGTGTGGGACATTGCTTCGACATTTGTCAGGATGCTCGCACCTGTTGTGGAGAATCCGGATGCTGTCTCGAACATAGCATCTGTAAAAGAAGGGATCTCACCTGTCAGAATAAATGGAAGACATCCGCAGACACTTAATACAAGCCAGGAAAGTGCTGTGGCAACACATCCGTCCTTGATGAAGACCGTCATGTTCTTGGGCTTTTTCATCGAGATCAGGAATCCTGCCCCGACATAGATCGCTGCAAGAGCGACATAGTAAAGGACAAGCCCCTCACCATAGAAAAGGCCGCAAAGAATGGGCAGGAGCATAAGCACTCCTTCGATCAGGAGGACTTTGCCCAGGATGTATATCAACATCTTTATGTTCATCTGAGAATGTCCGTCAAAGCCGTAAAGCCCTTATTTTTTGTTACGATCATAACGCTGTCACCGACCTCGATCGAGTCATCACCCTTAGGGATAATGATCTTGCCGGAGCGGTTGATGAAGGATACGAGAGTGTTGGGCTTAAGCTTCATATCCTTAAGCTGCTTGCCCGTGGCATTGGAATTCTCCATCACCTTGAACTCGATCGCTTCTGCCTTCTCATCGAAAAGATGATACATGACTTCAACGTTGCTTCCGATAGAAGCCTGCTTTGCACGTGCGTAACCTATGATAGCTTCAGCAGTTATCTGCTTCGGATATATAACGCTTCCGAGATCCAGACGGTTGATAACGTCAGTGAAGCTGATCTTGTTGATCTTGGTTACCGACTTGATTCCCTTGGAGATCTGTCTGGCGAAAAGTGAGAGCATGATGTTCTCTTCATCGATGCCTGTCATTGCAACTACGGAATCGACATCCCTGATGCCTGTCTCTTCGAGAAGGGATTCATTGATGCCGTCTCCATTGATGATGGTTGCCTTGGGAAGGAGCTCGCTTAATTCATCGCAGCGCTTCAGATCCTTCTCGATGATCTTAACATCGATACCAGTCTTGATAAGCTGGTCTGCAAGATAGAAAGCTGACTTGCCTCCGCCGATCATGATGGTGCTCCTGACAGAATTCGTCTTGAAGCCTATCGACTTAAGGAATGTGTGGCAGACTTTTCTTGTTGCCACGAAAGAGATGATATCGCCTGCGGAGAGCTCAAATGCACCGTTAGGGATAGTAACGTCATCGCCGCGCTCGACGCCGACGATGACTAAGTCGTTAGTATAATTGCTGCCCAGATAAGCAACTGTCTTGCCGTCAAGAACATTGCCTTCAGGAATCTTGATCTTAACTAACTCGGCACTTCCGTGCGCGAAAGAGTTGATGGAAATGGCAGCAGGGAGGAACAGTATACGGGCTGCCTCTACTGCGGCTTCATACTCAGGGTTGATGATCATATCAAGGCTGAGCTTGGATCTTAGGTAAGGGACCTCCTTGCCGTAGTCAGGATTTCTGACTCGGGCGATCGTGGCAAGTCTTTTGTTGAACTGCTTGGCGATCATGCAGCAAAGGAGATTAAGCTCATCTGATTCGGTAACCGAGATGAAGAGATCGGCAGAAGAAACGCCTGCTTCTTCAAGTACTTCATGGCTGGCACCGTTGCCGATGATTCCCATGCAATCGCAAAGGTTTGCGAGTTCAGTAAGGCGGTCGACATTCTTGTCGATGATGACCAGGTTGTGGCCTTCTTCCGCAAGTCTGTTTACGAGCGTGTCGCCGACCTTGCCGGCACCTACTACGATGATCTTAAGTCCTGCTTTACCCATATGACATTAAATCCCGAATAACTCTTTGATAGCTGCCTTGTTTACCTTGGAACCGATAACTACGATCTTGCCTGTTACATCAGAAGCACCATTTCTGACTTCAGATTCTTCAGGTACGAAGTCGAAGTGGATCCAGTTGCCGTCTTCGCCGGCTACGATACCCTTTGAACGGAGGATCATGCCGTACTTTTCGCTGTCATCCAATGCCTTAAGAGCATTCTCGATCTGCTCTTTTGTGAAGCGCTTGGATGTCTCGAATCCGATGGAATCAAATACTTCATCCGCATCATGACCGTGGTGGTGATGATGGTGATGGTGCTCATGCTCGTCTTCATCGTCATCGTCGTCGTGATGGTGATGATGTTCATGCTCGTCGTGATCATCATCGTCGTGATCATGATGATGGTGGTGATGTTCGTGCTCATCTTCATCATCGTCGTCATCGTCATCGTCGTGATGGTGATGTCTGCACTCTTCGCAGTCACAGTCCTCATCGTGGTCGTGATGATGGTGGTGATGATGTTCATGCTCCTCAGCCTCAAGAAGTGCAGCTGCCATGTCTGCAGCCGTGAGAGGCTCTTCGATAGCCTTTAAGATCTGTACGCCGGAAAGATCATCCCAGGGTGTTGTGATGATCTGGGAGTGATCATTGATCTCGCGGATAAGGGCAATAGCCTGATCGAGCTTTTCCTGAGAGATGTTGCCTGTACGGCTCAGGATGATAGTTCCTGCATACTTGATCTGGTTCTCATAGAATTCCTTGAAGTTCTTAAGATAGATCCTGCACTTGGAAGCATCGATAACAGTAACTGTTCCGCATATCTCGGTACCTTCAACACGCTTAACGGCAGCAACTACGTCAGAGAGCTTGCCTACGCCGGAAGGTTCGATAAGGATCCTGTCAGGTGAGAACTGGTTTATAACATCCTGAAGTGCTGTGCCGAAGTCGCCTACGAGGCTGCAGCAGATGCATCCTGAATTCATCTCAGTGATGTTGATGCCTGACTCCTTAAGGAATCCGCCATCGATGCCGATCTGGCCGAATTCATTCTCGATAAGTACGAGCTTTGCGCCGTTGTAACCGTCAGCGATAAGCTTCTTGATAAGTGTTGTCTTGCCTGCTCCCAGGAATCCTGAGAAGATGTCTACTTTTGTCATTTAAAATGCCTCTTTTCTATCGTCAATTAAAATATATAACATCGTTTTCGGGCTTGCTTGTTATGGCATAGTCCTCGACTGTGAGGCAGGGAACGTTTACCTTGCCGCCCTGTCCGTCATCGTCTTCAAAGTATCTGACCTGGCCCGTAACCTTGAGCCACTGTCCTGCAGGGAAATTAGACTTGAATTCATAGAAGCAGAGAACACCCATCATCTGAATGTCGGCAGCGCAGCAGGTATATGCCTGTCTCTGGAGCACGAACGCACGTCCGTTGAATTCTCTTAAGATCACAGCCTGACCTATGAGGCTGACTCTCTTGCCGTTGTAACGTGCCATGTTATCCATGGCATCCGTATAGAACAGGCCGAAGTCTTCAGCTGAGATATTGCAGGGGCTTTGCTTAAGGTCAAAAGGAAGATGGTCCTCGATCCTGATGATTTTATTGTCTTCACCAAGGAAATTGATGCTCATGCCGGGATTAACAGCCTTAACTGAGCCTCTGAGCTTGGGGATATTATCGTTCTGCTCGTCGACCCTGTTGAAGATAACAGTGTCGCCGTATCTGAAATAGTCAGCGAAGAATGTCTGCATGTTCTTGAAGTATTCGCCGTATGTGGAAGCGTCGATGACGACCACGGATGCGGCAAGCGCCCAGCGTTCAGGCACATCTACTTTCTCGAAAAACTCTGCAGGGGATACGGAGCCGTTCCACTCGATGAATACGACGCCCGGCTGATACTTCTTCTCGATGTCGAAGGTCATCTCCTTGTCGACATCTTCGGTATCACAGTTGATGACCACGGGGTCGGCGCCCTCGTAGTTCTCCTGCTTATATTCCTCTTCACCTTCTTCAGTGTTGATAACTACGACTTTACGGTTCTTGAAATTCTCGCCGCCGATCCATGAACAGATAACGGAAGTCTTGCCGCTGTCCAGAAAGCCTGTGAAAAAATAAACTAGACAATCATCCATAAAATATGCACCTCATTTAACAGATAATATTTTGTTCCTGAATTGACATTATTTCAAGCAAGAAAATATTATAAAATCTATTATCAGGATTTTTGGTTTTTAGGAGTTTTAATGAAATCAGTCAAGATCGGTGACATAAACATTGAAAACCCGATATTGCTCGCGCCTATGGCCGGCTTTTCGAGCCTTCCGTTCAGGATCATCTGCAACGGGATGGGCGCCGCCTACAGCCCGACGGAACTGGTCAGTGCCAGATCCATAAGATATAACGGTGCCGGCAAGAGTATGCAGTATATGAGGATCTCTCCTGAAGAGGAGGGGATCACCGCCATCCAGCTTTTCGGGAGTGAACCTGAAGATTTTGAGGCTGCGATCGAGACAATAATGGCTACACCGGTCCTTCAGGATGTGTCGATCATTGACATAAATATGGGCTGTCCCGTTCCAAAGGTCGTAAAGACCGGTTCCGGAAGCGCTCTTATGGAAGATCCTGCAAGGGCAGCTTCCATAGTATCGGCGTGCAGGAAAACGCTGGAGAGAATGGGAAAGAAGATCCCCGTAACGGTAAAGACCAGGACAGGCTTTAACGCCGAAGATGAAGGTAAACCGGATTTTGCAAAGGCTTTGGCAGATGCTGGCTGCGATATGATCTGCGTTCACGGAAGGACGAGACCCCAGATGTATCATGGTGAGAGTTCCAACAAGGCGATAGCCGTTATGAGAGAGGCCGTAAGGAGTTATGGTATCCCGTTCTTTGCCAACGGTGACATATGTGATGTGGAATCAGCGAAAAGGATAATAAACGAGACCGGCTGTGACGGGATCGCCATCGGCAGGGCTGCAAGAGGAAACCCCTGGATATTTGAGCAGGTGACAGCCGGACTTGCAGGAAAGGAATTGCCGAAGTATCCTGATGAAAATGAACGCAAAGCGATGCTGATCCGCGAACTTGAGGGAAGACTTAAGTATATTCCTGAAGAAGTGGCAGTAAGGGAATTCAGGAGCGCGATGCCGTTCTATATCAAGGGAATCAAGGGTTCTGCACAAGTCAAGGTAAGGCTTGTTAGCGCGACAGGGATAGATGAAGTAAAGGAGATACTGGAAATTGACTAACATCATTATCACGGTAATTGCAGTTATAGCCGGATGTCTTATGTGTTTTGAAGGCTATAAGATGTTCAGATTAAGCCTGGGAATAGCAGGCGGAGTGGCAGGATTCATCCTTGCAAGGCTCTTTATCGACATGACCACAAACATGGGTATGGCCTGGAACAATATAGGACGGGGTGCTGTAATCATATTGTTTACGGTGGGACTCGGAATCCTGGCATTCACTCTGTATATGAGGGCTCTGATCGCCATAACGACCATAGTTTGTGCCTTCTGGTTCTACGATGATTTCAGTTTTCTGTTCGCGAACATAGAAAACAGCGGACTCAGGTTCGTCCTGACATATGGTGCAGGCCTTATAGTCGGAGCGATCATCGGAATAATCGTTTACTATGCCCAGAAATGGACTATCAGTCTTTTTACGGCTTATGTCGGTGGCAGGGTAATCTCAAACGTGCTGGCACCCGTGATCTGGTCGGGAATTTCCTCAGCTGATTACAAGGGAATAATAGAACAGCAGGTTTTTGGAGCTGATATTGAGATCAGCTATACATTGATCAGAGTTATTGTTCTTGTTGCTTTTTGTGCAGCAGGTTTTGTTATTCAGTTGAAATCGTCAAGAAAATAGGAGAAAAAATGATTTGACCAAAAACCCGTTGCTTGTTAAAATTTGGCTGGATACATATTCGAGGATGTGCATCCGGAATAATTAATTACGACAATTTTCTTAATCTATCCCTTATTCCATGTCGAGGGCTTTCCGATTTAACGGGAAGCCCTCGGCGTGTTATAGGGGATTTTTTGCTGGATCAATTTACTTTATTCACCGGATTGCCGTCCAGGAATGCTTTAAGGTTTTGAGCCGCTGCGTCGATCAGACGGATCCTGGTCTCGACCGGTGTCCAGGCGATATGAGGTGTGATAACACAGTTCGGAGCACCGAGGAGGGGGTTATCAGGAAGCATGGGTTCCACGCAGACGACATCGCAGCCGTAACCGCCAAGAAGGCCGCTGTCCAATGCTTCGCGGACAGCTTTCTCATTAACGACGGGACCTCTGGCACAGTTTATGAGGAGTGTGCCGCGCTTGAAGTTCAGGAGTGAACCGGCATTTACGATCTCACGGGTGTCGTCAGTAAGGGGGCAGTGAAGAGATACGACGTCAGCTCCCTTTATACCGTCTTCGAAGCTCATGCATCTGACGGGAATGCCGCTTACATCAACGGTAGTGCCCAGGAGAGAAGCATTGTGAGGTGTGGCAGTTACTGTCATGCCGAAGCTTGAAGCCATCTGAGCTACTCTTTTGCCGATCTTTCCGAGCCCTAAGATGTGGATGGTCTTTCCGGCAAGTTCGGTGAGGGGAGACTTGAAGTAGCAGAACTGAGGGCTTCTGACCCAGTCTCCATTCATGACTGAAGCCGTGTGAAGGCCTACCAGGTTTGTGAGTTCCAGGAGAAGCGCCATGGTCATCTGGGCGGTGGCAAATGTCGCATATTCCGGAACATTTGTGACAGTTACGCCGTGTTCTCTTGCTGCTTCAAGATCAACAACGTTGTATCCCGTGGCAAGAACACCGATGTATTTAAGATCGGGAAGGCTGCCCAATGCTTCCCTGTCAAAGACTGTTTTATTTGTTATGGCACACTCTGCGCCCTGCATTCTTTCAATGAGCTGGTCCTTTGAAGTGACGTCGTAGGCAATGACTTCGCCAAGCTTTTCAAGTGCACCCCAGGAGATGTCTCCCGGGTTAGCGGCGGAGCCGTCAAGAATAACGATTTTCATGGAAATAACCTCCAAACCCGATTTGCACTAATTGTAGCAGTAAAAACACCGATAAGAGTGGTAAGGTTATATCAGAAATGTAAAAAGGCGGACACAGGCTTTATGTATGTCATTTGTTACGGTAAATCCCCCAGAGCACTGGAGACGGGAAAGAAATTGATTGGTGCCATCGGCGGAAGGTATGTGACCGGTACAGAACTCATGACCGGCAGCTTCGTTATTGCCGAAGGCGAGACGGACTGTGCGGTATTGATGATCCTTCCTCTGGAAGCGGCAGTTAAGTCCATGGAAGAGACGATAACGGACAAGACACGCGACCTGCCCGTGATCGCCGTATCACCTGAAGGGAGATATGCCGCGATAATCAGAAGGGGCAACAAGCCTTATGCTGCAGGTGCGGAAGCTGTTTATGCCGCTGTCGTAAGGACACTTGGAACATCCTGTTTTTCGAGCTTTGAAGGCAAGGGCGGGATAACAAGCGACCTGACAAACCTCGTATCAAGATACGGTATGGCAGTTAACGACAAAGATGTCCTTCAGAAGATCAACAGCAAGATCAGCTCCGGAGAGAAAGTCAATGTTTACACGGATCTTTCGATAGTATTTGCTGATCCTGTCATCGATCCGATGGCATATTCCCTTCACAGCTATCCGTACGATATGAGAGAGGATTTCATCAAGCAGTACAAAGCAGCAAAAGAGGGAAGGACAGAGCCTTCCGTATTCATTACATGCACGTATCTTGGCGATGAGGAAGATAAGAACAATCTGATCCTTGTGCCTAAGATTCTGAGCCTTGGAATCGAGATCAAGACAAAGACCGATCCGGGTTATTGCCGTCCTGCCATAAGGAAGTCACTTATCAACCATCTCCTTAATCCGAAGGCGGTGGCAACTGTCGCTTCAGCTTATTCTGCCAGGGACAGCGAGATCGTAAAAGGTCTTGCGGAAGAGCTCGGCTCGGAGGTCGTATCCTACGATTCTGAGAAGATAGCAAAGACAAAAGTGCCCATGGAGATGACATTTTCGCCTGAGAAGAGGACGGATACTGCTACAGCGCTGGCGCTCCTTGCCTGCAGCGAAGGCGCATTGCTGATCAGAAGGGCAACTTCGGCACAGGGTCTTGTATTCTCAGTTGCAGTAAGCAGAAGCAATATCATCTTACCTGAATAAGAGGAAAATACGATATAATAAGGATATGCGGTTTTCCGCCTGATAAGGATAGAAGAACGATCAGATATACAAACTTAAGGATAAGGTTTGGAGGTCACGAAAATGAAGAGAATCGAAGGTAACAAACTCGTAGCGTTGATTATCTCGGCCGGTATGGTCACGACTTTTCTCGCAGCCTGCACGGTCAATACAGATCAGCTCGGACAGGGTATAAACAATCTCGGCAACGCTTTTGCCGCAACAACAGAGGCTCCCAAGCCGGCAGAGACGGAGGTTACTGAGACTGAAGTCACAACAGCCAAGGTCTCCGGCGAATCTGTTACGGATACAACTGCTACAGAGGAGACAAGCGCCTCCGGTGAGACAAGCACTTCCGGTGAGACTTCTGCTACAGATGAGACTACAACCACTGAGGAGACAACAACCACTGAGGAGACAACAACCACTGATACTTCCGCAACAGCATCAGATCCGGGGGCGACTCCTGCAGCAGGTCAGCGTGTCGATTTCTCAAAGGTCGTAGAGAAAGATCTTACAGATTCATTCGCAGTTACATCCGAAGAATTCGGTGAGAGCGCTTATACAGACGATGAGAACGAAGTCCTCCTTGCAAAGTTCGAAGGAACAAGATTCGTTGTTACAAAGGCTTCTTCCGAGAACATCATGAGCTCGATCAACCTCATCATCAACGGATTCTATAAGGAAGCCGAAGGTGCTTACAACAGAATGCTTGCCAAGGCAAGAGCTGAGTATAACCTGAATGGCGTTATCGAGAATCCTTATACGGTTACATGCGATTTCATCTATACGACAAATGCACGCTCACTTTCAGTCCTTATGGTCTATGAGGTCTCAGGCGGAAAGAATGTTAAGAGCACAGTGATCGATTTTGCAAGCTTCGATATGCTTACCGGTCAGTACATTACATGCAATTCCATCTGCAAGGATCCCGAAGGATTCGAGAAGGCTCTTAAGTCAGGTCTTGCTAATTCACTGAAGATCCAGCCTAAGCCCAATACAGGTGACGCTGAGGAGACAAAGAAGCCGGCACCTATTCCGACAGAGAAGGATTTCACGGCTGTATATGTGGCACCCGGCCCCGCTACAACTGATCCTTCAGCTAACAGCTTTGCTACTATCTACGGTGTAGTCGGCAACAAGGTCTACAGCGCAGTTGTCGATATGAATGCATACGGCGGTTTCCTGAACCGTTACGGTTCATCCCTCTTCTTCGCTTAAGCGGAAAAGTTTCTCGCTATTGCATAAAATCATCTATAGAGAATTGAACAGTTGCATAGGACTAACATTGAAGTTCTATGCAATCTGTTATACAATGCTTTAGCGTGATAAATCAAATATTTATTAGAAAGGGATAATTGGATGAAGAAAAATAAGCTCGCTGCTTTGTTGCTGTCATCGGTAATGGTAGTCAGCGTTGTTGCATCTTGCGATCAGCCGATCACAAATCCCAGCGTCAGCTCCGGCCCTTCTTCGGTTACCGAGCCGACAGATCCTTCAACGCCGGGCGCCACTGAGGTCTCTCCGGATCTTGACGGTTATAAGGAACTGACAGTCCCTAAGACCGTTTCTGATGCGAGTGACGGAAAGATCACGATCTACAGCCACAATTCAGCATTTATCGGACTTGCCGAGAAATATGCCGGAATAACACCTGACAGTTACAGCCTCGTCGAGGTAGCCAATAACAAGGGCGCTTATACCGATAAGCTCGATGCCGTTCTGTCTGACGGCAACAATGCTCCTGATATCTTCACATGCGATGAAGTGTATGCCAGAAAATATCTTGCTTCAGATAATACTATCGCCATAAACGATCTCGGAATCGACTATTCCGAGTGCAAGAACATGTTCGGCTACACTCTTAAGTTCGCAAGTGACGACAATAAAGTCATCAAGGGCCTTTCATGGTCTGCTACACCTTGCGGTGTCTTCTATCAGAGATCACTTGCCGAGCAGTATCTCGGTTCATCTGATCCGAACGTGCTCGCTTCATCTTTTGCCACATGGGATGCTGTTCTTGAATCTGCAAGAAGAGTCAACCAGGCTTCAGGCGGCAAGGTCAAGCTGATCGCAGGCTATACAGAGACATTCAATGCCAGGATGCATTCCCGCAAGAGCGCCTGGATAATGGACGGAAGACTTAATGTCGATCCCCAGGTCGAAGATTACTTCAACTTTGCCAAGACACTTTATACCGAGAAGCTCACATTCAACGCTGAACAGTGGACAAAGCCCTGGAAGCAGAAGATGGCTGATAAGACAGTTGTCTCTTACTGGGGTTCTCTCGACTATGCCAAGTACCAGCTGGCTCTTAATCCCGGTGAAGGCACGACAGTTAATCCCACTGCAGGCGACTGGGGTCTTACAACGGCTCCTGTTGATTACTGCACAGGCGGATCCTGGGTAATGGCATCAAAGTACTGTGACAAGAAGTCCACTTCAGCTGACATAATCAGAGCAGTATGCATCAATGAGGACAACTTGAAGGATATGGTCAACAACGGCGTTTTCGTAAACAACGTCAAGCTGATCACTGCAGCAGCTGCTGATGACAAGTTCGCACTTGAGTGGCTCGGCGGCCAGAATCCTTATCCTGTGCTCCTGAACAGTGCAAGGAATAACGACCCGTCAGCGACAATGACCAAAGACGAGGATGCTATCAATCAGGCGGTTAATGCCGTAGTCGGCACTTACTGCGCAGGCTCTTTTGCCACGGTTGATGATGCCAAGGCGGCTTTGGAAAAGGAACTGAAGAAACAGGGCATCCTAAGTTAGGCTCAGACCTGAAAGATTACACTGAAAACTTAAGCTGTTCCAGCAATTCCGGGGCAGCTTTTTTCGTGAGCGAAAATCAGTTCGGGTGTTTACGGCCTCAAGCGCAACGAAAATGTTGTTTTAGACATAGAATGTTTATATTTGCTTTGTTCAAAACCCTTTTCGGATAGTGTAGAATGATTAGGTCTTTATTAATAAAAAGCGGAGGCACGCATTATGAAATTCGGTTATTTCGACGACTCAAGAAAAGAATACGTCATCAACACCCCCAAAACACCTTATCCGTGGATCAACTATCTGGGTAATCAGGGATTCTTCTCCCTGATCTCAAATACCGCAGGCGGTTACAGCTTCTACATGGATGCAAGGCTCAGAAGAATCACACGTTATCGTTACAATAATGTGCCTCTTGATATGGGCGGACGTTACTTCTACATCAATGACAACGGTACAGTCTGGAATCCCGGCTGGTCACCTGTTAAGACAGAACTCGACGAGTACGAGTGCCGTCACGGTATGGGTTATACCATCATCAAGGGTAAGAAGAACGGCCTTAAGGCTGAAGTTACATTCTTCGTTCCCCAGAACTATGACGGAGAAGTTCAGCAGGTAGTACTCACGAACGAAGGCTCTGAGGCTAAGGATTTTGCAATCTTCTCAATGGCAGAGTGGTGCCTTTGGGATGCTCAGGATGACTGCACAAACTTCCAGAGAAACTTCTCCACAGGCCGTGTAGAGATCGAAGACTCAACCATCTATCACGTAACAGAATACAGAGACAGACGTAATCATTACGCTTTCTATACAGTAAATGACACGATCGACGGTTACGATACAGACCGTGACGCTTTCCTCGGAAGCATCTACAACGGCTGGGATAACCCGGAGACAGTCAAGGCAGGCAAGGCTTCCAACTCATTCGCAGACGGATGGTCTCCTATTGCTTCACACTACAAGAAGATCACACTCGCTCCCGGCGAATCCAAGACATTGATCTACATTCTCGGTTATGCTGAGAACCCTCAGGACAAGAAGTTCGCTTCGGAAAAGCCTGCAAACCTCCTCACAAGAGAGGCTTGGGTCCTCAACAAGGAGAAGGCTTATGCGATGATCGACAAGTACAACACACCTGAAAAGGTTGCTGCAGGTCTTGAAGAACTCCGCACAACATGGGAGAACCTCCTTTCCATCTATAAGGTTGATACACCTGATGACAAGGTTAACCGTATGGTCAACATCTGGAACCAGTATCAGTGCATGGTTACATTCAACCTTTCTCGTTCCGCATCTTACTTCGAGTCCGGTATCGGCCGTGGTATGGGCTTCAGAGATTCCAACCAGGATATCCTCGGATTTGTTCACCAGATCCCTGAGCGTGCAAGAGAGAGACTTATCGATATCGCTTCCACACAGCTTTCAGACGGCGGATGCTATCACCAGTATCAGCCTCTCACAAAGAAGGGTAACGCTGATATCGGCGGCGACTTCTCTGATGATCCGCTCTGGATGATCCTTTCCGTTGCTTCCTACATTAAGGAAACAGGCGACTGGGGAATCCTCGATGCAAATGTTCCTTTCGATGACGATCCGGAAGGCAAGCATACAATGCTCGAGCACCTCAACGTATCTTTCTATCACATCGTTAATAACCTCGGACCTCACGGACTGCCTCTCGCAATGCGTGCTGACTGGAATGACTGTATTAACCTCTCATGCTTCTCAGACACACCCGGTGAGTCTTTCCAGACATACACCAACCCCAAGTTCAAGGCTGAGGGCGGTTACTCCAAGATCGCTGAGTCTGTATTCGTTGCAGCTCTCTTCACATACACAGGTCCCGCTTATGTCGGAATCCTCGAGCACCTCGGCAAGGCTGATGAAGCAGCAAAGGCTCAGGCTGAGATCGACAAGATGAAGAAGAACACAATGGAATCTGCTTTTGACGGTGACTGGTTCCTCAGAGCTTATGATGCTAACGGCGAGAAGATGGGCTCAAAGGAATGCGAAGAAGGTAAGATCTTCATCGAACCCCAGGGCTTCGCAGTCATGTCCGAGATCGGTAAGGAAGAGGGCGCTGACATCAAGACTCTCAACGCCATCGACAAGTATCTCAACTGCGAGTACGGTCTCGTTCTCAATAACCCTGCATTCACAAAGTACTATATACAGTACGGTGAGATCTCCACATATCCGGGCGGATACAAGGAGAACGCAGGTATCTTCACACATAACAATGCATGGATCATCTGTGCTGAAGCTTATGCAGGCAGAGGAGAGAAGGCATTCGAGTACTATTCAAAGATCGCTCCTGCATTCACCGAAGAGACATCCGACATCCATAAGACAGAACCTTATGTATATGGTCAGATGATCGGCGGTAAGGATGCAAAGAACTTCGGTCAGGGCAAGAACTCATGGCTCACAGGTACGGCTGCATGGAACATGGTTGCCATCTCCCAGTACATTCTCGGTGTTAAGCCTGAGTTTGACGGCCTCAGAGTAGATCCTTCCATCCCTGCGGCATGGGACGGCTTCACGGCTACACGTCAGTTCAGAGGCGACACATACGAGATCACGATCAAGAATCCCGATCACGTTAACAAGGGGGTCAAGAAGCTTACAGTTGACGGCACTGAAGTTGAAGGATGCATCGTTCCCGTAGCAGGCGACGGCAAGACTCACCAGGTTGAGGTAGTTCTGGGCTGATTCCCTGAAACTGCATCTTTAATATGTAAGTTTTAAGCAAGACCCCGTGGTTTATTGGCCGTGGGGTTCCTTGCTCAAATAAAGAAAAATAAAAATCTACATTCTCATGGAGGATCAGCATGGGTTATATCGGCGAAAAGGCAAGAGCGGAAAGACTTCCTGCTAAGGAACTTTTAATTGATAAGTTCGGTGATACGATCGTAACCGGAGGCATCTCTGCGCAGTATGTGCGCTTCGGTAAGAATCCCGTGGTCATCGGTATCTCGGGCCTGAAATTCGACAGCATGGCAGTTAATCTGCTAGGTTCAGACGATATTGTTTTCGAGCAGTTCTCGAAAACCGTCAATGACGGCTACAGCATTCTCATCGTCAAGAACGATGAGGATTACAGGGCATTTACCGAGAAGGACGGCAATCTGGCAGAGGCGAAGTTCTCTGAGGCAGTCCTTAACAGATGCGCAGAGCTCATCAGGAGCACTGATTTCTGGGGCGGTAAACTCGCAACAAACGGCGAACTGATGTGTGATCCTTCCACACCTTCACCCGGACCTCACTACTACACAAACATGCTTATCGGTAACCGCATCGGATTTGATTTCCCGCTGCAGTCAACACCTAAGAGCGCTGTAGACCGTCTGGGCGGCGGTTCGTTCAGATCACATGCCGATACCCAGGTTCTCGCTACAAGATGGGACTATCTCCCTGAAGAGAACGGTTTCCCGGCTAACAGACAGTTCTATCTCGTTGAGAACGGCAAGCAGATCTTCTGGTCAGGCGCAGCAATTGCCGACGGCCTTAAGACCATCCGCACGATCCACTCCCAGAACAGAACGATCATTACATATGAACTCGAGTGCGGTCTCAAGATCAAGAGAACGATCTTCATCGTTCCGCAGAGAGAAGGACTCCCTGTTGCAGTTGAAGCACAGATGATCGATATCGAGAATACGGCTGCTGAAGACCGTGACTTGAGAGTTGTTGTAACAGGCATGTTCGGTACACAGCAGACACACGCTCTGTCTGAAGACGTTATCTTCTCGACAGTAGTTGCGGAATCCAACGTATTCTTCAATGAAGACAATGAGATCCGTGCCATCAGCACAGATCCCAACCCCAAGTGGACAAAGAACGAGATCAGATTCAATTCCACTGTCGTTCACACTGATGACGGCGATATCTTCCCGGACCAGTACAGTGCAAGATATGCTGATTTCGTAGGTTCTGGAAGCCTTGAGAAGCCTGAGTTCATCTATCCTCTCTCATCCAAGCCTTCGAGAAAGGGACCGGGATTCTTTGCAATGTCCACACCTTTTAAGATCGCAGCAAACGGCGCAGTACGTGTTGACAGTGCCACATGCCTCTCATCTGACTGCGTCAACGATAAGTTCGTACCTGACGAGACTCCCGCCAAGGAAGTTGAAGCTGTTGCAAACTACATCTCTGACAGTGCAAACCTTGCTAAGGATCTCCAGGATGTTATCGACTTCACAGAGAAGTATGCAGGCTACATGAAGATCGCTCATGAGGATCAGGATTTCGAAGCATACGTTAATAACAATCTCCCGTTCCAGGTCTTCTATCAGACATTCGTCTCAAGATCCCTGGACTGGACACAGAAGGGATACCGTGAGATCGGATTCAGAGAGATCCAGGATATCTTTGCTTCCATGTACTATTTTGCAGGCATGGGAAGAACTGACTTCGTAAAGGAAATGCTCGCCGGATGGATCGAGAATGTTTACGAAGACGGTTATACAAACCATAACTTCTACTGGATCGGAAAAGAACCCGGCTGGTGGTCTGATGACGGACTCTGGCTCCTGCAGGCTCTCGACAGATATCTGGGCCTTACAGGCGATTATGCATTCCTCGATGAGGAATTCGTAATGGCAGGCACAAAGGAGAAGAAGACTGACGCAGGCGTTAAGAGAAAACTCAAGGATACGATCAAAGCCATCATCACATACAGCGGCAGGATCTCTGTAGGTAAGCATGGCATTCCTCTTATCGACCGTGCTGACTGGAACGACTGTCTCAGAGTGGATCCTGACTGTATCTCCGGTAAGGATAAGATCGCTAAATACAGAGAGCAGATCGCCAAGGACGGCAAGGCATTCGGTGAGGAGCCTTTTGAGTCCGAATATTCAGAGTCTGTAATGAACGGATTCCTTCTGAAGGTTGCAGTTGACTGCGCTGAGACAATGTTCAGGAACATCGGCGATAACGGCACCGCAGAAGAGATGAAGGCTCTGTCTGATAAGCTCGCAGTCACACTCCGTGAGAACTGCTGGAAGGGCGACTTCTATGCAAGAGTTCTCTTCAACAGGAGTAACAAGCCTGAGATCAAGTACCTTGGCGCACAGGGTGACGGTCTCGGAGTTGAAGCAGGACATCCCGGCGCATACTTCCTCAACGCATTCTCATGGTCACTCCTGGCCGAGGTTGCATCAGAGGAAGAGATCTCCAAGATGCTCGATTCTCTCGACAAGTACTTAAAGACACCTTACGGATTCAGACTCTGCTCAACGGTAGACTATCCGAAGATCGCGCCCAAGATCGACGTTGCCCTCTATTATCCGGGCGACCGTGAGAACGGCGGCGTATTCAAGCATGCGAACATGATGGCATGCTCGGCCATGCTCAAGGCAGCAAAGACCGTGGAAGACAAGGCTCTCGCTGCAAGACTTGCAGATACGGCATATTGGATCATCGACAAGATCCTTCCTTATACAACAATGAAGTCACCGTTCGTTACATGCGGTAACCCCAGATG
>JAEEGJ010002866.1_pt1 | contig 75332 bp, 59 predicted proteins | sample 8958761 | NCBI WGS metagenome assembly JAEEGJ01 (sample SAMN16246546, study PRJNA631951) | gut metagenome | biome: gut microbiome; feature: rumen; material: RS-attached | host: Bos | place: Iran: Karaj | collected 2018-10 | reverse complement strand
TGCCAAATACCTTAATAAAGAGGTGGAGGTGAAGACGAAGGAACAGGGCAAGATCATGGGCACCATGGTCGCCTGCGACGGACAACAGGTCACGATCACACCCAAGCCGACGAAAAAACCATCCAAACGCAAACCCGCCGTGGAGGGCGACCTGAGCTTCAACCTGAACGAGGTCAGCGTCTACCCGGCCATCATCTTTTAACGGACATAATATAACACAAACGATATGGAAAACTATAAATTAGTAGAAACTTTCTCCGAATTCAAGGAGTTTAAGAACATCGACCGCGAAGCCATGATGCGTATCATCGAGGATGTCTTCAGAGGGATGCTGAACAAGAAATTTGACACCGACACGGAAGACTTCATCGACATCATCGTGAACGTCGACAAGGGCGACTTTGAGATCTATCACAACCGCACTGTGGTTGAGGACGATGAGATGACCGACCCGCTGCGCCAAATCAAGCTGTCGGACGCCATCAAGATCGAGCCTGACTTCGAGGTAGGTGAAGAGGTGAACGAGGAGCTGCGTATCGAGAACTTCGGTCGCCGCGACATCCTTGCCTTACGCCAGAACCTGCAGACCAAGGTCTCTGAGTATGAGAAGGAAAACATCTTCCAAAAGTACAAGGAGAAAGTCGGTGAGATCATCACCGCCGAGGTGGTTCATGTGTGGAAGCGCGAAATCGTGGTCACTGACGACGAGAACATCGAGCTGATTCTGCCCAAGGCCGAACAGATTCCGAACGACATTTATAAGAAAGGTGACACCCTTCGTGCCATCGTGAAGAGCGTGGAGAACGTCAACGGCTCGCCCGTGGTCACTCTGTCACGTACCTCCGAAATCTTCCTGCAGCGTCTGCTCGAAGCCGAGGTGCCTGAGATTTACGACGGCCTTATCACCATCAAGAAGATCGTCCGCGAGCCTGGCCAGCGCGCCAAGATCGCCGTTGAGTCGTACGACGACCGCATCGACCCCGTCGGTGCCTGCGTCGGCATGAAGGGCACGCGTATTCACGGCATCGTCCGCGAGCTTCGCAACGAGAACATCGACGTCATCAACTGGACCACCAATCCGGTGCTGCTCATTACCCGTGCACTTAGCCCGGCTAAGATTACGAATATTGTGCTGAGCAGCGACAACACGATGGCCAATGTGTATATGGAGAACGACCAAATCAGTCTTGCCATCGGCAAGGGCGGCTATAACATCAAGCTAGCCGGAAAGCTGACGGGTTATGAGATTGACGTCTACCGCAACAGCGAGGCCGACAACGCCGAAGAGGATGTCGACCTGCAAGAGTTCTCAGACGAAATCGACCAGTGGGTCATCGACTCACTGATTAAGATGGGCTGCGACACCGCCAAAGACGTGTTGTCGTACACCCCCGAAGAGGTGGCCAACCGTGCTGACCTCGAAATTGAGACCGTCAAGGATGTGTTCCATATCTTGAAGGCCGAGTTTGAACAAGATGCCGAATGATGCCAAGGCAAATAAATAAACGAGAAACAAAGAGAAGAAACTATGTCCGAAGAAACTAATTTTTCAATTCGATTGTCGAAAGCGGCAAAAGAATTTAATGTGGGAAAGGACACCATCGTGGAATTCCTTGCTAAAAAAGGATTCCAAGTTGATCCCTCTCCCAACACGAAGCTCACGTCAGACATGTATGCGCTGCTCGTGAAGGAATATCAGGGCGAGAAGGAAGTGAAGAACGAGGCTATGAAATTGGGTAACCTCTCTTTCAAGGGTGGTAGTGTTTCCGTTGATTCGGCATTACAATCACAGAAAGCCGTCGATGAGGAAGAGCATGAAGAAGTAATCATCCGCACGAATACGATATCATCGCCAGTGAAAAAGACGGCCAAGACAACCGCCGTTGAGCCTGAAAAGGTTGAGGCAAAGGAGGAAACCCCGAAACAAGAAGAGAAAAAGGTAGAACCTGAGAAGAAGGATGAAAACACATCGGGTATTTCGCTGAATATCCTCGGCAAGATTGACTTGGAACCGAAGAAGTCTGAGAAGAAGAAAGAAAAGAAAGTCGAAAAGCCCGCCCAACCTCAAGAAAAGAAGCAGGAGAAGCCTCAACCGAAACAGGAAGAAAAGAAAAAGGTTGAACCTGCCAAGGAGATGCCTGCCAAGGAAAAGGAGGAAGAGAAGCCTGCTGAACCGAAAGTCATCCGTTTGGAAGCGCCCAAACTGACAGGTCCCACCGTTTTGGGTACCTTGGAGTTGCCTGTGGAAAAGAAAGGTGGCAAGTCTGGCGAATCGAAGAAAAAGAAACGCAAACGCATCTCTGGTGCCAAGCCTGAAGGCTCGTCGGAGAACCCAACAGGTTCGAATGTGAACGTAGGCGGCAAGAAACAGGACGGCGATAAACCTGGCAAGGGCCAAAAGCCCGCTGACCAAGGTGGTAAGAAAGGCCAGAAGGATAACCAGAAATTGAGCAAGAAGGACAAGAAGTCGAAACGCGAGGAAAAGCCCGAACTGAGCGAAGAGGAAATCTCGAAGCAGATCAAGGACACCTTGGCACGTCTCGCCCCCATGGGTAAGTCAAAGACTTCCAAGCACCGCCGTGAGAAGCGTCAGGCTGTGGCGGGCACCATGATGGAGGAAATGATGCGGCAGGAGGCTGATCAGAAAGTGTTGAAGGTGACCGAATTTGTGACCGCCAACGAATTGGCCACGATGATGAACGTGCCCGTCGTTAAGGTCATCGGCACTTGTATGAGCCTCGGTATGCCAGTTTCCATCAACCAACGTCTTGATGCCGAAGCTTTGACCGTGGTGGCTGAGGAGTTCGGTTTCCAAGTTGACTTTGTTAGCGCGGATGTGCAGGAAGCTATTGCAGAAACAGAAGAGAAAGACCGTGAGGAAGACCTCGTCCCACGTGCTCCTGTCGTCACAGTCATGGGTCACGTCGACCACGGTAAAACCAAGCTCTTGGACTATATCCGTAACACCAACGTGGTGGCTGGTGAGGCAGGTGGTATCACACAGCACATCGGTGCCTATGAGGTGACCACCGAGAGTGGCAAGAAGATTACCTTCTTGGATACGCCTGGTCACGAAGCTTTCACGGCCATGCGTGCCCGTGGTGCCAAGATTACCGACGTCGCCATCATCGTCATCGCTACCGACGACAGCGTGATGCCGCAAACCGTCGAAGCCATCAACCACGCTCAAGCCGCTGGCGTGCCTATTGTCTTTGCTCTGAACAAGATCGATAAGCCTACAGCCAACCCCGACAAGATCCGTGAGCAGTTGGCCAACATGAACATCCTCGTTGAGAGCTGGGGCGGTAAGTACCAAGACCAGGAAATCGCCGCTAAGATCGGTTTGAACGTTGATGCCCTTTTGGAGAAGGTGTTGCTTGAGGCTGAGTTCCTCGATTTGAAAGCCAACCCAAACCGTTTGGCCAAAGGTACAGTCATTGAGTCCGCTTTGGACAAAGGCCGTGGCTACGTGGCCAAGATTCTGGTGCAGAACGGCACCTTGAAGATTGGTGATATGGTGTTGGCGGGCACCACCTTCGGTAAGGTGAAGGCTATGTTCGACGACCACAATCGTCCGGTCAAAGAGGCTGGTCCTTCTACTCCGGTGTTGTTGTTGGGTCTGAATGGCGCTCCTATGCCGGGTGATGCCTTCAACGTGATGACCGATGAGCGCGAGGTGAAAGCCATCGCCAACCGCCGCGAGCAGTTGCAACGCGAACAGACGCGCCGCACTAGCCCGCACATCACCTTGGACGAGATCGGCCGTCGTATCGCCATCGGCGACTTCAAGGAACTCAACATCATTGTCAAGGCCGATGTGGACGGCTCCGTGGAGGCTCTGGCCGACAGCTTGTTGAAGCTCTCCACCGAGGAGGTGCAGGTCAATGTCATCCACAAGTCGGTGGGTGCCATCAGCGAGTCGGATGTCATGCTGGCTTCAGCTTCCAATGCCGTCATCGTGGGCTTCAACGTTCGTCCTACCGCTCAAGCGCGTAAGATGGCTGAGAATGAGAAGATTGACATCCGTCTGTACTCCATCATCTACACTGCCATCGAAGAAATCAAGGCCGCTATCGAAGGCATGTTGGCGCCCGAAATCGAGGAGGTGGTCACCTGCAACCTCGAGATCCGTGAGACCTTCAAGATCAGCAAGGTCGGCACCATCGCCGGCTGTATGGTCCTGGACGGCAAGGTCACTCGCAATACCAAGGTTCGTGTCATCCGTGACGGCATCGTCATCTACACGGGTACGCTCGGCTCCTTGAAGCGTTACAAGGACGACGTCAAGGAAGTCAGTGCCGGCATGGACTGCGGTTTGAACATCGAGAACTTCAACGACATCAAGGTCGGTGACATCATCGAGGGTTACACCGAGAAGGAAGTCGCACGTAAATTGTAAGGCTGTTGCTTTACAATGGAAGGAAAAGCCTCGGCAATCAAAGGGTTGCTGGGGCTTTTTTTGTCTTTTTCCATGACAAATTCAAAAAAACAATATCTTTGTGACTTTGAAATCCAACAAAACGACCCAATATGAAGAAATTTCTACTAGCAACAATCATGATTTCCCTGTCCGCAATGTGTTTCGGGCAGGAAGTCGAGACGGTATCGGAACGCTTCCATTACCGATACCTAAAAAAGGAACAGACCAAGGAGCAAATCCAAAAGGACAATGAGGAACGCCAGCGCAACTGGCAGGAGGAACTGGCAGCGATGAAAGCCAACCTTGCCGAAGGGCAGCGTGTTTCCGACAATGTGAAGATTGAGGTCCAAACAGAGGTTCAGGACAACAATCTCATCGTTTCGGTGGCCTACGAGACCCTTGTGGTGGCCGATGCCGCCGACGACTACGCCCTTGGCAAGTACACCATCCAGAACTCCAACGCTTGTATGCTGATGTGCAACTTCCTGAAGAACAAGCTTGAGAAAGACCTTGCAGAGTACCTGAAGGAAGGTGCGAAAGTGGATGTGAAGATTACAGGTGCCACGGACGGCACACCCATCCGCTCCAAGATTGCCTATAAGGGCGAGTACGGCGACTTTACCAACAAGCCCATTAGCTTGAACGGCGAGCCTTACAACATAACCGTGACGCAGAAAACAGGTATCACCACCAATGCACAATTGGCTTTCTTGCGCACGCAAGGCGTTGAGGACTTCCTGAAAACCCAAGTGGAGCCGCTGAAACACACGGAGAACACTTTCCAAGAGTATGCCGTTGAGAACAAGGAAAAAGGCGGCGGCTACCGTCGCGTTTCAGTGGAAATGACCATCCGCGGAGCCTTTGCTGATGTTGAACCTGCAAAAACCGTAAAGCCATGAAGAAGCACACCTTATTAGTATTGCTAAGCCTTCTTTTAGGCTCGCAATTTGCCATGGCACAAGACCATGTGACGAATATCCGTGCCGTGCAGAATGACAAGATGGTGACCATCACATACGATTTGAATGTCCGTTCAGATGTGCGCCTGCTTATTTCAATCGATGACGGAGAACATTATACCGACACGATGAAAGTGACGGGCTATATCAATCGCGTAGTGCCGAAAGGCAAGAACCGTACCATTCGATGGCAGGCTTTCAACGACCTCGGTTATGGTGATTATCCTGAAATCCGCTTCAAGTTTGTGACAAAAGAAGCGCAACAGCCCCAAGCCCCCAAGGTGAAACGCATTCCGAAAATCACATTCATCACCTTAAATGGCGCATACACCAACACAGAGAATCCTTCCGTAGGTTTTACCTTCGGGCAGGTGCAGAAGTTTGGTTGGTTCGCCTCGGTGATGAGTGGATTCAACTTTGCAGGTCTGGCTCCCGCTGCCGTCAGCGATGCCGAGGGCTTTGTGGGCGAGGACTTGCCTTTCTACAAGGATGAATACGCCAAGACCGTGCTTTCCGTCATGGGTGGCGGCGTGATGCGCCTGAACGACATGATGTACCTAAAGGCGGGCACGGGCTTCGGCAACCGATCGCTTTCGTGGAAGACCTTGGACGACCGCTGGGTGCGCAATGGTGGCTATTCCGCCGTGGGCGTGGACGTTTCGGCGGGTATGATGTTCAACTTCAGAGGCTTTATCCTCTCGTTGGATGCCGTGACCACCAACTTCAAGATTTTTGAAGGTAAGATTGGCTTGGGATATAGTTTTGAGAACCGTTAAAAACTGAAAAACTATGAAAAAGATAAGTATAATGATATTGGTTCTTGTAGTGGCCTTGGCCTCCTGCAAGAAGACCCCGGAAGTGAACTTGAAATATGTGGATGTGGAGCGCGACCTGATTACCGTGGGCACGACCACGGCCACAGTACAGTGCGACTACCAATATATCGCCACTTTGAAGAAAGCCTATCTCTATTATGGTGAAGGCGAGGATGAGGCAGACATGAACACCGCCGAGATGCGCGTGGTGCAAAACACCTTGTATGTCGACCTGGCTGGGCTGAAGGAGAACACTACCTACAGCTATTACTACGAGTTCCACAATGGTTTCAACTCTATGCGGACAGTGGCAAAGACCTTCAAGACTGAAGGTTCGGGTGCTACGATTACCTTGCCTACCGTGATTACCGCAGAAGTAACCGAGATAACAACCAATTCCGCCAAGGGCGGCGGCGAAGTGACCAACGACGGCGGTGCTGAAGTGACAGAGTGTGGCATTTGCTGGAGCACCAATGCCAATCCAACAATCAGTGATAGTCATGTATCTGCTGGCACGGGAACTGGATTGTTTTCCGCCACGATGAGCGGTTTGCAAGCCAGCACCACTTATCATGTCCGGGCATATGCCACCAATGAGAAGGGTACAGCTTATGGTTTGGATAGGGAGTTTGTGACAATCGGTGGCGGAAGCAGTGGAGTTTCAGAAGGTGCCATTGATGGGTTGTTCTCGGTAAGTTCAACACAAAAAGTGTATTTTTCGCAAGGAAATTTGCAGTATCAGGCATCTACGAATACTTGGAGGTTTGCGGAGAATCAATGGAATTTAGTGGGAGGACAGTTCTACGCAGGTGAAATAGGTAATGTCTATGAGAATGGGGTCAAGTGTGACAATATGCTTGTTTCAGCCACTTATTCAGGATGGATTGACTTGTTTTGTTGGGGAACTAGTGGATGGGATTGCGGCAATGTATATTATCACCCTTATGACAAAGATGGCGAAGGTGAACAATATGGGCCATTGGGCTATAGCTCATTGACAGAAGAATATGCCAACTCTGATTGGGGGGTATATAATTCTATAATAAATGGCGGTAATCAGCCTGGATTGTGGAGAACTATGACATTGTCTGAGTGGTATTATGTGTTGAATTACAGAGATCATGCTAGTGAAAAGTTTTCCATGGCTCAAGTGAATGGCGTTCATGGTTGTGTAATATTGCCTGATGATTGGACCTGTCCATCGGGTCTTTCTTTTGTACCTCAATCATTTGATTGGATCACCAATGTATATACTGAAGAGCAGTGGATCCGAATGGAATTGAATGGAGCTGTATTTTTACCAGCAAGTGGCGAAAGAAACAGTATAGGATTATTGAATTACGATCGTTGTGAATATCACACAGCCAATGCCTCCTCTGATTGGGCTTGTTGGCATTTTATCATCGATATTGGCGGATTTGTTGGAGATACTGGATATACAAGAGTTTTAGCTCCCGCTGTCCGTCTCGTCCAAAATGCAAACTCTTCAACGGTAAAACCTTTTGTGGAAACTTCAGATGTAACAAGTATCACCTCAAACTCGGCCATTTGTGGCGGCGAAGTAACCAGCGATGGCGGTGCTATAGTTACCGAACGCGGCATTTGCTGGAGCACTAATGCCAATCCAACAATCAGTGACAGTCATGTATTTGCTGGCACGGGAACTGGATTGTTTTCCGCCACGATGAGCGGTTTGCAAGCCAGCACCACTTATCATGTGCGTGCATACGCCACCAATTCTGCGGGAACGGCATACGGATTGGACAAGGAGTTCACAACGCTTTCAGGTGGTGGCGGAGGTGGTGGGAATGCTCCTATTGGAGCAATAGATGGCCTGTTTACTATCAATGCCAATGGCGACCAAGTTTATTTCTCGCAAGGCAATTTGCAATATCAGGCATCTACGAACACTTGGAGGTTTGCGGAGAATCAATGGAGCTTTGTAGGAGGATTTTATGAGTATTTAGGAATCACTTCTGGAAATGTAAGTGGGAGTAGTAATAATGATATTTCATCAACTTATGAAGGGTGGATAGATTTATTTGGTTGGGGCACAAGTGGATATAATCACGGTGCTACCTGCTATCAGCCTTGGAGTATCGGCTATAGTAATTACTATTTCTATGCGTATGGTTCCTCCAATTACAATTTGTACGACCAAACAGGCCAAGCTGACTGGGGATATAATGCAATCAGTAACGGAGGAAACATAGAGAATCTCTGGCGCTCTTTGTCAGTTGAAGAATGGGTTTATGTTATAGATTCACGAAACACAAGCTCAAACATACGTTATTCAAAAGCGATAGTGAACGATGTGAAGGGTTTGATACTGCTGCCCGATAATTGGAATCCTGAAACTTTTTCTTTGAACGGAACAAATTCTCCAAACGCCTTTTACGATAGTAATACTATCTCTACCTCAGAATGGACTATGTTAGAAAATGCCGGTGCTGTTTTCTTACCTTCTGCAGATTATAGAATCACTTCCTCATATATGGGAATTAACAATACAGGTGCTTATTGGACTGCTTCATCCAAAGACGATAGCCATTCTTATCACTTAAGTGTTTGGGAAGGTAGCGTTCAAGCTGACAACTACGTTATTAGAGCTAATGGCCTCTCCGTCCGCCTCGTCCAAGATGCAAACCCATAAATTCAATCAAAATGAAAAAACTATCAATCATATTAGTATGTGCTTTGGTTGCTATGATGTCATGTACCAAGAGCAAGGAAGTCCATCCTGAAATCGGGGATGGCAATGATGAAATCGTTACAGTGGGCTCGAAGGATGTTCATTTGGAATATACGCGGACAGACCATGTGGAACTAAACCGCGTGGTGTTCCATTACAGCCTCGCTGATGCCAATGGTAACGCCCAGCAATTTGAGGCTGCCGAAATGACAAAGAAGGAAACTTTTTTTGATTTGATCCTCAATGACTTGCTGTGCGATACGCTTTATTGGTATTACTATGAACTGTTCCCTAACAATGGAGATGCCTTTATTACAGCTCAAAAAACATTCCATACTCAAGCGTGTGATGTGCCAGAACCACCAGAGCCTCCGACTCCACCAAGTGGAGCTCCTGAAGGAGCCATCAACGGCTTGTTTACCATCAATGAGAATGGCGACCAAGTTTATTTCTCACAAGGAAATTTGCAATATCAGGCATCTTCTAATACTTGGAGGTTTGCCGAAAACCAATGGGATTATGTTGGAACGCAAAATCCTGAGTATGGAGAACCTGGAGGAACCGTGCCTGGAAGTGATAATGCAAATATTTCACAGGTTTACGACGGTTGGATTGACCTCTTCGGCTGGGGTACAAGCGGTTATCATGATTCAAGTGATCCGTACAATGTTAACTATCAGCCATGGTCTACTTTATGGTCAATTGTCGATGAAAACTACAACTATTATGGCTATGGTCCTTCGACAAATATGAGTTCACCTAATCTGACAGGTAGTTCGGCGAATTACGACTGGGGCGTCTACAATCCGATAAGCAACGGCGGCAACCAGACGAACCAGTGGCGCACATTGACGCACGAGGAATGGGAATTTGTCATCAACAGCCGCCCTGACATCCGCTATGCCAAAGCCACTGTGAATAACGTGAAAGGTGTAATCCTGCTGCCCGATGATTGGAGCAGTGGCACCTACAGCCTGAGCAACACCAACAGCAACGATGCTAGCTTCGGTAGCAACACATTGACCGTTTCGCAGTGGAACACCCTGGAGCAACACGGTGCAATCTTCCTGCCTGCCGCAGGCGATCGCACCGGGACATCGGTCTATTTTCTGTGGGGTGGTAGAGGCAGTTACTGGTCTGCCTCGTACGGCGATGATGACGACTATGGCACGGTTTATTCATATGGCGTGCTTTTCTATGAAACGTCCTTTGCCGCCAACTATTGGGGCCGCAGAGACGTCGGTCACAGTGTGCGCCTCGTTACCCCTGCTAAGAATTGATTTCTGGTGTCCCGCTCGCCGCTACGGGTAGTGATAAGTAACTATAAACAGCCGAATTCGATGATTTATGTCTTTATTCGGCTGAATTTAATATATTATATTTGGCCGAATAAACATATTTTTATATCTTTGCGGCCAAATTAAAGCATAGCTTGGTTGGTTAAATAACATGCTTATGAATAAGATTATCGGTAGAGAACGCGAAATTGAAGAGCTGGAAGAACGTTATCGGAGCAACAAGGCAGAATTTGTGGCCATATATGGACGCAGACGAGTGGGGAAGACCTTCCTTGTCAAGGAATTGTTTCAGAACAAGATGACATTCTACCATAGTGGATTGTCACCTTACGACAAGGAACGCAAGATTACCATGCACGACCAACTCGAAGCATTCTATGCCAGCTTGATGCGATATGGGATGGAAGAAAGCAGTTGCCCCAAGTCGTGGATGGAAGCTTTCAGGATGTTGGGGAAACTGTTGGATAGCCAACAGGATGGTAAGAGACAGTTGGTGTTCATTGATGAATTGCCTTGGATGGATACCCCTCGGTCAAAATTTCTGATGGCTTTTGAGAGTTTTTGGAACTCTTGGGGAGCGTGGCACGACAATGTGATGTTGGTAGTGTGTGGAAGCGCGACATCGTGGATGCTCGACAACCTAGTGAATAGCAAGGGTGGGCTTTACGACCGGTTGACCTGTCAAATTAAATTGTCGCCATTTACCCTGAGAGAATGTAAACGTTTTTTTGAGTCGAAAAACATAGTCATGTCGGACTACGACTTGGTGGAGTGCTATATGAATGTTGGAGGAATACCCTATTATTTGGATTACTTCAAGAGGGGAAAAAGCCTTGCACAGAACATAGACGAGTTGTTTTTCTGTAAGAATGCAAAATTGGAATCTGAGTTTACACGTCTATTTGCTTCTCTTTTCATCAATCCCGATGAATATATGAATGTGGTGAAACTGCTGGCCAAACGACATACGGGTTTCACACGCGATGAGATTGCGGAAAAGCTTGGCATCGCTCCTGGAGGAACATTCAGCAAGATGCTTGAAACGCTCCTGGCCAGCGATTTCATCACCAGTTACCATCCCTTTGGACGTAGCCAAAAAGAGTTGAGGTACAAGTTGATGGACAGCTTTTGTCAGTTCTATCTGCGCTTTGTTGAAGGGAAGAAAGTGACTGACAATTCCTATTGGCAGCATCATCAGAATATGCCTCAACTCAATTCGTGGCGAGGATTGGCTTTCGAGCGGGTATGTTTCAATCATATTTCTTGTATCAAAAAAGCGTTGGGTGTAGAAGGTGTTGCATCAACGGAATCATCATGGATTGTCAAAGGCGACGAGGATAAAACTGGCGCGCAAATAGACATGCTAATTATCAGAGACGACCGTGTTGTCAATCTTTGCGAGATGAAATTCCTGTCGAAAGAGTACGAGCCGAAAAACGATGATGAGCTATTGCTCCGAGGGAGGATTGTCACTCTTCAAGAACGCCTGTCCTTCAAACAAACCATCCACCTGACGCTTGTTACAACAATTGGGTTGAAACAAAACGCACATAGTGGCATATTCCAAAAGGTTGTCACTATGGGGGATTTGTTTGGATAATACTTGTTGCAACCTGCAAATTAACGCCTTGCAGGAAACTTGACCTTATAATTTCGCTATCACCTTCAGCATCTGTTCGCCCAAGCCAATAGTATAGCCCTGCTTCACAAACACCACCTCGCTGTTGGCATTGCCGATGATAAAGATGGGACGGATGTCGGTGTTGAGGTGCAGACCGTCAACGATTTCATCGCGTATCTCACCCTCATCTAGACCGTAGACGATGCCTTCTGGCAATTCACTGAAGTTCTTCATTTTGAATTTGTCGTAGTCGGCTTTGTTGCTGAAGACAAAGATGATCGGCAAGTTGCTCTCTTCAAAGTCCTTGCGGAAGGCTGCAATATCTTGCATCGCATGGGTGGTCGGCTCGCTACCTTGATCCAAGTAACCGAGTATGAAATAGTTGTCTTTGATCAGTTGTTTCGGGTTGCCTTTTTCGCCCGTTTCAGGGTCGGTGTATTTGCTGTCGGCATAGTAGCTACCTATAACGCGAAGCTCATTGTCGGGTTGCCGCAAAACAAGGTTCACTTGCGTGGTCTCGCCCGCCTTGATGGTGAAGAATTGACTGTGGGTCAAGGCGGTGCCGTCATCCAGGCGGGTACCTGCCGTGAGGATGTAATAGCCCTCGTCCAAAGGCGTGGGATGCTCGAAAGAGGAGAGCATCATGCCATCGTCAATGCCAGGGTCTTTGGCATCGTAGGCGAGGAGGTGGAAACTCGCCCCATCGAACTTCTTGATGCTGAAGTGCGTGTAGTATTTCGGGTCGGCCACGGAGACGATGGGGTAGTATTGGATGTCCAAATACCCCACGGCAGCATTGGCAGGCTCAGCAGCTTCGAAGTCCACATTGTTCCAATCCTTTCCAAAGTACTGCACATTGCCGTTCACTGGGTTGATTTGTGCGGCGATGCCCAAACTGCGTGCCATGCTAACAAAGAAGATGTCGCGAGAATGGCGGTCGGCCTTGCGTGCCTTTAACACGCCCAAAGGCGAAATCGGGATGCGCTGTAAAGCCAAATTGTCGTCGGCTTGTATGTTCTTTTTCACCCAATCGACCAACAGGGCCGGGTCGTCATGGTATTGCTGTCTCTCCGTTTCGGGGAAGAACTCGGAGAGGGCCTTGCGGTAAGGCACCTGCATTTCGTTGCTCACGCGCGGGCTGAGGATGTATTGCGCATAGAGCTCAGGTGGCATGGAGATAATGGATTGCTCGAGACCAGGGGTGTTGTCGAAATGGTCTTTGAGTACTTCAAGGCTCACATCGCGCAAGTCTTTGTCGGAGATGTTGCTGAGCAGTTCCACGGCCTTGATTTCTTGGTTCTTGCCTTGGGCGTATTTCACGAAGTCGGCAATGGTCTGGTAGTTGCCCCAGGTCTTTTCGTAAATGCTGCACAGCTTTTTGTTGCCCGTGTTCATAATCTCTTCCATCTGAGCTTTCTTGCATTCGGCGATGTAGGCGTTGCGCAGCGAGTCTTCAAAGGCTACGCGGCGGTCGTTCTCCGCGCGCATCTCAGCCGTCACTTTGGGCAAGACGCTAGTCGAGGCAGGTGGCACCATGTCGAACTCAAAGATGTCGTTTTGGCCCTGCTCATGGTCGAGGGTTATAGTGACATTCTCTTGTTCGCCAGACTTGAACACTTGGAAGCCAAACTTGCCGTCTTTGGCGGCGTAGGCCATCATGCAGCCCAAACCGGAGGTGAGCCAGGTCTGGCCATTCTCATCGGTCGTCTTCGTGACAACGGTGCAGAACTCGGCATAGTTGTAGATCTTGAACTCCACGGGCAGGTTGGCTTGCGGTTTGCCGTCGTTGTCCACCACGGTGAAAGTGGTCTTGGCGGTCTTGCCATAGTTGTCTACCACATTGATTTCCGTGTAGTTGGCGCTACGACTGATGATTTCCTCGGGACCGTCGTAGTCGCCAAAGACGCGGGTGTGTAATAATAAGGTGCGTGAAGCAGACTCGTTGAACCAACCCAAGTCAAGCACGGGTTCAGGCTCACAGGCGCCGAGGAAGTGCCATTGTCCATCCACCCAAGCCTCCACCCAGGCGTGGTTGTCGTCGCAATGGGCCCAACGAGGGGTATACACTTGTCTTGCCGGGATGCCCACGGTACGCAAGGCGGTCACCAGTAGCGTCGACTCCTCACCGCAGCGTCCCCACGAGGTCTTGATGGTGGCCATTGGGGCGCTGGTGCGGCTGTCGCTGCCCTTGTAGTTGACATGCTCGTGGCACCAATGGTTCACTTCGAGGACGGCATCGTAAAGCGACAAATCCTTTACGCGCCCTTTCAGTTCCTCGTAATAGGTGGCGCGGAAACGGTCGAGGTTTTCGTTGTTGACGCGCACAGGCACCACGAAATGCTTGAACTCGCGCTCAGGGATGCTGGCGCCCCATGGCATTTCCTGCTTAGCGAGGAAGGCATAATGGACGCATTCGCGGTAATAGTCCTCGGTGTAGTCCACGCTGTCGCCGAGCGGCATGTATTGGTAAAGGAATTGCAGGGCTTCTCCTTCGTTGAAAGCCTTTTGTTTTGTCTCGCTCTTGCATCCGGAAAGGAGAAGGGCGAAGGCGGTAATGAGAATGAATAAGGTGTTTTTCATATTGCAATTGTTTGCTGCAAAGATAGTGTTTATTTCAATCCTTCCGTCAGGAACTTCCTTAAATGGAGGTGGGTAATGCCTCGGATATTTCTTTTATGGAAGAAATTTATAGCAAAAACATGAAATATTTCTTTTATAGAAGAAATTTCATTGAAAAAGTTAAAATTCTTCTTTTATGGAAGAAATATTATTGTGAGAGATTGGTTTTCTGAATTTGTAATGCAATTATCAGAAAAATACGCTATCTTTGCGCCATATAAAAACCAAACGTATCGTAGAGAAAAAATAGAGAATAAATAACATAGTATAAACCAAAGCATTAGCTATTATTCGCGTTCAAAACAAAAGCGTCGGAAACTCTTGGTTTGAAACCATCGGATAAAAGCAAGTTCACGGAAGCGATAGTTTCCTATTTCCATCTTATAAAGTTGATGCTCGCACCAATTAGGTGTGGGCTTGACTAAAGATGGAATGGGGTTCAACCGACGCTCCCCATGAACGCGATAGAAAGGCCTACACCTTTCTTTTATTCGAAAAGTGATTGATAGCCGTGCGAAAACTATCAATCACGATGGCCAACAAGAATCTGAATCAGGCGAAGAATGCCAAAAAAGACGAGTTTTATACTCAACTTGTTGATATTGAGAATGAGTTGAGACATTACAAGGAGCATTTCAAAGGCAAAACCGTGCTTTGCAATTGCGATGATCCACGAGTGAGCAACTTTTTCCATTATTTCAGCTACAATTTTGAGCAGTTAGGGCTTAAAAAACTCATCACCACTTGTTACAAAAACCAAAACCGCGACTTGTTCAGTCAAAACGATGCCGACCAAGCCATTTGGTTGGAGTATTTCGGCGACCGTAACGGAAATCGCGTGCCTGACCCTGAAGAAATCGGTATCCATTATTTCAAAGGGGACGGCGATTTTCGTTCCCAAGAGTGCATCGAGTTGCTGAAAGAAGCTGATATTGTGGTGACCAATCCGCCTTTCTCATTGTTTCGGGAATATGTGGCGCAATTGATAAAGTATGATAAGAAGTTTGTTATCTTAGGAAGAATGAGTGCATTGCATTATTCAGAAATATTCCCATTGATTCAAGATAACAAAATATGGTTGGGATATGGATTTAACCTATCGATGATATATAAAACGCCATATTCTAATGATTTAGAGGCGAATAAAAAGTTTGTGCAATCTAAAGGCTACAATCCTGATGAAAACTATATTAAGGTTCCTGCTATTACCTGGTTCACCAATCTAGACCATCAAAAGCGTCATGAATCACTGATAATGTATAAACAATACAACCCAGAAGAATACCCAAAATATGAGAACTATGATGCTATCAATGTTGATTCTGTAAGCGAAATACCTATGGATTATTTTGATGTGATGGGTGTGCCAGATTCTTTTCTTGGACAATTAAACCCTGAGCAATTTGAGATAGTAGGATTAGGAAGTGGTGATTTGGCAAAACAGATTGGAATTAAGAAGAATTATAGAGGAAGAACAGATCTTGCTTTGTGCATTAATGGAGTGAATAAATGTCCCTATAGTCGTATCCTCATCCGTCGCAAGCAAAAGCCAATAGACTACGCTTCGATAGAACCGACGGTCTCGATGGCGGCAGAAAACCAAGTCCCGTAGGGACGACAGCTTATAAGCAGGCGACGTAAGTCCCTGCGACAAACAAAGAGAAAATGAACATAGAACTACACAAAATCACCGTCCGCGAGCTGACCAAAGGCTACGTGGACAACAACGAAAACGGTGTGCGTGCCTATGGCGGCCGTCTCGACGTGCGCCCGCCCTATCAGCGCGAGTTCGTCTACAAGGAAAAACAGCGCGATGCCGTCATCGACACACTCACCCAAGGCTTCCCGCTCAACGTGATGTATTGGGCTGTGCGCGACGATGACACCTTCGAGATCATCGACGGCCAACAGCGCACCATCAGCATCTGCCAATATGTCAATGGCGACTTCGCCTTCAACTTCCGCTATTTCCACAACCTCCAACCCGATGAGCAGGAGCAAATCCTCAACTACGAATTGCAAATCTACATTTGTAGCGGCACCGACAGCGAGAAACTGAAATGGTTCCGCACCATCAACATCGCGGGCGAGGCGCTCACCGAGCAGGAACTGCGCAACGCGGTGTATGCAGGCAGTTGGGTGAGCGATGCGAAACGCTATTTCAGCAAGAACGGCGCACCTGCCGCAAAAATCGGCAGCGACTACCTCAACGGCTCCGCCATCCGTCAGGACTACCTCGAAACCGCCATCGATTGGATTTCGGATGGTAACATCGAGGTTTACATGTCAAACCACCAGCATGATGCCAGTGCCGCACCGCTGTGGCAGTTCTTCCAGTCGGTCATCACCTGGATTGAGACCTCGTTTCGCCCGACCAAGGAACGCAAGAAAATCATGAAAGGCGTGGAGTGGGGGATGCTCTACAAACTATACAAAGACCAAGTATTTGACTACAAAGCCATCGATGAAGAAGTAAAACGCCTTATCCTCGACGATGACGTAACTAAAAATTCAGGTATTTATCCCTATATTCTTACACGCAAGGAGAAATATCTGTCGATTCGAGCCTTCACCGATGCACAAAAATTGTCGGCATACGAAAGGCAGATGGGTTTTTGTTCCGACTGCAAGCAGCATTTCGAGCTCTCCCAAATGGAAGCCGACCACATCACACCGTGGCACCTCGGCGGCAAGACCATTGCGGAGAATTGTCAGATGCTCTGCAAGGAATGTAATAGACGGAAGAGTGGAAAATAAACTGCTAAAAGTCGGTTTACCACAAAAAAAGGTGGTAAACCTACCACCTTTTTGTCAACATTATTTCTAGATCGCTTCGTGCCTCGCGATGACGCGAAGCGACGACATGTATACTACACCATAAACTCTTCCAAAGAAGAGAACAGTATCTCTTTTAGTTCTTCTTTGTGCTCGGGCGTGGTCTGCGTGAACAGGAATCCCCAGATGCTCATGGCGGGGTTCATGATGTCGCGGGTCTCGAGCACGCCGTGGAAGTGCCGCTTGATACGCTCGAAGTCGAGCTTGCGGTTGGTCTCGTATGGCTTGTCAAGCACAATGAAGCTGAACACATCGTTCTCGATGCCGTTCCACATGGTGGCATAGTCGGGATGTGTGCCTTCGAAGTAGGCCTGCACGGGCAGCAGGTGACAGGTGTGACGCGTCAGGTCGTTGAGGCACATGCCGGCGAAACGCAGTGGGTTGACCTCAATCGGGATGGCGCGACCCGTGTGCTTGTCAACGCGGAACTCCACATGCATCGGGAAGTTCTTCAGGCCGAGCACGCCGTTTAGGTCGATGCAGAACTGGTTGAAAGCTGGATAGTTGGCCTCGAAAATCTGCTTGCTCATACAATAGAGTCGGTCGCTAACATCGGTCTCGTTCTTGAAGATGTGGTGGAAGATGTTGATGATGTTGGGCTTACCCTCGGCATCATAATAGGCGTCCACGGCATATTCCTCGCCTTCGATGAACTGCTCTAGCACGAACTTTTCGCTGCGTACCACGGTCTCGGGGAACACGGCGCATTGCTTGGCGAAGTTTTGGTCGATGTCGTCCAAGGCGGCCTGCCATTCAGCCTTGTTGCGGACGATATACACGCCCACGCTGAGGAATCCTACTGCGGGTTTCAGCACCAAAGGCAGCGGCAACTCGTCAGGGTTGAGGCTGCGCAAGGCCTTCATCTCCACCTCTTTGTAATAGAAGTCGGGATAAATCTGCTGGCAGATGCGACGGAAGGCGGCCTTGTCCTTCAGGATTTTGACCTTTTTCACCAGTTCCGACTCGGGCAACTGGGCGTAGAGCCACACCAAGGCGTTCTCGGAGACGGCATACAACTGATAGCTTTGCTCGTATTTTTCAACGAAAGCCTTGTCGTCCAAAAGGTTAAGGTTGTGTCCCTGACTTTTCAACACCTCGGCCATGTCGTTATGCAAAACGGGGATTTGTTTCTCTTCCAAATAGGCAACTAAAGGTGACGATACGTATGGTTTTTCTAATATGATCACGTCAAAATGAATTTTGAATCTTTAAATCTTTGAATTTTAAATTATCGAATGATGTTTTGTGTCCTATCGGGACCGTACGAAACGAATTTGATCGGCACACCGACATAATTCTCAATGAATTTGATGTAGTCTTCCAATTTCTGCGGGATATTGCCTTCAATCTTCTGCTGCCAGCCAGGGATTTCGGTGTAGACGGGTTCCATGGTCTCAGTACAGGCTGCAAAAGGTAAGTGCTTGGTCTCTTGGCCGTTGTAGCGGTAGGCAGTGGCAACTTTCAAGGTTGCGAAGTCGTCCATCACGTCGCTCTTCATCATCATCAGGTCGGTGACGCCACTGAGCATGACGGCATATTTCAGCGCGGGCAAGTCGAGCCAGCCGCAACGGCGCGGACGGCCTGTGGTGGCACCAAACTCGTGCCCGTTCTGGCGGAGCATCTCGCCAGTCTCATCAAACAACTCAGTGGGGAAGGGGCCTGTGCCTACGCGGGTGCAGTAGGCCTTGAAAATGCCGTACACCTTGCCCACACGACTCGGAGCAATGCCCAAACCGGAGCATACACCAGCGGCGATGACATTCGAAGAAGTCACAAAGGGATAGCTGCCAAAGTCCACGTCGAGCATGGAGCCTTGAGCACCTTCGGCCAGCACTTTCTTGCCGTTGTCAAGGGCCTCGTTGATGAAGTATTCGCCGTCAACGAACTGGTATTGTTTCAGATATTCGATGCCCTCGAACCACAGCTTTTCGTATTCAGCGAAATCGAGGCCGTCAAGTTGGAAGCCTTGCGTCTCGAAGCCAAGGCCAGCTATTTGCTGCAGATGGGCTTTCTTAAGGCTTTCGTATTTCTCGCGGAAGTCGGCGGAGTTGATGTCGCCGATGCGCAGGCCTCTGCGGGCGGTCTTGTCGGTATAGGTCGGGCCGATGCCTTTCAGCGTGGTGCCGACTTTCATCTTGCCTAAAGCCTTCTCGTTGGCGGCATCCATGGCGCGATGGGTGGGCAGGATGAGATGGGCGCGGTTGGCAATCATCAGAGTCTTGCACAGGTCGAAGCCGGCTTCGCGCAGACCTTCGATTTCACCTTTTAATATATGTGGCTCGATGATGACACCATTGCCAATGAGGTTGATGCAACCAGGGGTGAGCACGCCAGATGGAATATTGTGCAACACGAATTTCTTGCCTTCAAACTCAATGGTATGGCCGGCATTGGGACCGCCTTGGAAGCGGCAGACAATGTCATAATTCGGGGTGAGGGCATCGACTACCTTGCCTTTGCCTTCGTCACCCCATTGGAGACCTAATAGTATGTCGATTTTATTCATATATTGGAATTTCAAGATTTCAAAATTCAAAGATTCAAAATTACTAGATTGCTTCGTTCCTCGCAATGACGCAAAGCGTCTCCAAACTCCATACTCCCAACTCTAAACTAACCACTGACTCTAAACTCTCAACTCTATACTTTCAACTCTTTTTGTGTCCATAAAAAATCAACGAATGATGCGTAATCTCAACGCCTAATTGTTCTTCAATGGAGCGTTGGATTTCCAAAAGGCGCGGGTCGCAGAACTCCATGACGCTTTCCGTCTCCAAGTCGATGAAATGGTCGTGTTGGCGGAACTTGTAGGAGCGTTCGTACTGCGCGCAGTTGTGCCCAAACTGGTGCTTGATGACCAAACCGCAGTCCAAGAGCAGGTCGATAGTATTATATAAGGTAGCCCGACTGACGCGGTACTTGTTGTCTTTCATTTGGTTGTACAGCGAGTCGATGTCGAAGTGCCCGTTTGTGGAATAGATTTCCTTTAGGATGGCAAAGCGCTCGGGAGTCTTGCGCAATTTCCTCCGTTGCAGATAATCGACAAATAACTTCTTGACAGCCAGGTAGGTGTTGTCGAATGAGTCTTTCATTTTTTTTACGTCGTGATGAGGCGCAAAGATAAGAAAACTTTTCAGACAGATTCTAAATAATGTGAATAAAAAAGCAGAAATAACGAAAAGCCATGTCATTCCATGCCCATCCTCCTATAGATTCCAGTCGCACTTGCCCTTGCAAGGAATGACATAGGAGGAGGGGCATACGGAATCTGTGGCTTTTCGTTATTTCCCGTCCGAGGAGTTTTTCCTCACCACCTTCTGAATCTCTTTCAGTTGGCTCAATTTGGCAATCAGGTCGTCGAGCTCCTTGGTGTTGTGCACATAAATGGAGATGGTGGATTCCACCACATCCTGCTTCGCCTCCATGTGAAGCATGTGAAGGTTGAGTTGCATCTCGTTGGAGAGCAGGTTTGTCATGCGGTTGAGCAGTCCGGCCGAGTCCAAAGCAGTGATTTTCAGTTCGGCCAAGAAAGCAATCTCACTCTTGGGCTGCCATTTGGCCTTCACGATGTTGTTGCCGAAACGCGATGAAAGTTGTATGGCTTTGGGACAGTTGCTCCTGTGGATTTGCAGCGGTTCGCCAGGGAAACTGAAGGCGATGACGTCGTCGCCGGGGATGGGGTTGCAGCAGGTCGACACATTGAAGTCAAACTCACCTGAGGTGGTGATGGACGGCGTTTCATCCTTTTCCTTGCTGTTGTTGCCCAAAAGTCCGAAGGTGATGTAACGCACAAAACTGCTACTGCTTGATTGCGGCTTTAGCACGCTGCGGATAAGACGCTCGTCGATTTTTCCAGTGGCTACATAGTAATAAAAGTCGATGGTACTGGTCAACTTTTCGGCCGCCATCACCTCGTTGCGGTTGACTTTCGAAGGCTCCATGTCGAGCTTACGCATAATCTCCTCATATTTCTTTTCGCCCTCTTCGCGGAAACCGCGGCGGTATTCCTTGATGCCGCTCTTGAGGCGCGACTTGGCCGTGGCCGTGGCCAGAAACTCGAACCATTTCTCCTGCGGGTGTTGCGACTCGGAGGTGATGATTTCCACTTGGTCGCCCTTGGTGAGTTTACGGTCGAGTTGGGCCAGTTGGTTGTTGACATTGGCAGCAATGCTGTGGTCGCCAATTTCGGAGTGGATGCTGTAGGCAAAGTCGAGCACGGTCGAACCTTTGGGCAGCGTGATCATTCTGCCTTGTGGGGTAAAGACATAGATTTCGTCGGAGAAAAGGTCGAGTTTGAAGTTATCGACAAACTCAATGGCGCTGTCCGAATCACCGCTGATGAGGTCTTGTGCCTTCTTCAGCCATTCGTCAAAGCCGCTCTCGGTCTTATCGTTGTCGGTCTTGTATTTCCAATAGGCGGAGAAGCCTTTTTCGGCAATCTCTTCCATGCGTTCGCTGCGGATTTGCACTTCCACCCAGTTGCCCGTCTGACCCATCACCACGGCGTGCAGACTTTCGTAGCCGTTGGCTTTCGGGAACGAAATCCAGTCCTTCAGTTTTTGGGTGTAGGGACGGTAGCAGTTGGTCAGCACGGCATAGATCTTCCAACACTCCATGCGTTCATCTTCCCTCGGGCAGTCGGTGATGAGGCGGACGATGAAGGAACCGTACAAGTCTTCGAAGGCCAACTCCTTGTCCATCATGCGTCTCCAGACTGAGTTGATGGAGCGCTCCTTGATTTCAGCTCTTGCCTTGATGCCGTTTTTCTCCAGTTCTGCCTCAATGGGGGCGATGAAGTCACGCAACTCGCCCATGCGTTTGCCGCGCACATCGTCCATGCGTTTGCGGATGTTGTAATAGATGGTAGGGTTGGTGTATTTGAAGGAAAGGTCTTCCAGCTCGATTTGGATGGCATGAAGACCAAGACGATAGGCAAGGGGGGCATAAATGTAAGTAGTCTCCGAAGCGATTTTCAGTTGCTTGTGCTTGGGCATCGAATCCAAGGTGCGCATGTTGTGGAGGCGGTCGCTGAGCTTGATGAGCACCACGCGAATGTCGTACGACAGCGAGGAGATGACCTTCTTGAAGTTCTCGGCCTGTGCGCTCTCGGCACCTTCCAAATTGTCGAACTTGGTAAGGCCGTCCACCACGCGCGACACCTTCTCGCCGAACATCTCGCGGATGTCATCGAGGGTGTATTTCGTGTCTTCCACCACATCATGCAGCAGGGCGCAAATGATGGAGGTGCGGCCCAGACCGATGTCGCTGGCGGCGATAGTAGCCACCTCGATGGGGTGGTATATGTATGGTTCACCTGTGCGGCGGCGTTGGTCTTTGTGGGCTTCCACGGCGAAGTAGAACGCCTTGTTGACCATTTCCAGGTCTGCGGCTTCCTTGCGGGTCTGCCAAGCATCAAGAAGGCGCTGGTGTCGTCGCTCGATTTCTTCTTTCTCTTCTTTGGAATAGGTGTCGGGTAAAATGGGCTCCATATGCAATTGTCTTTTTCAGACTGCAAAATTAGGCATAATCCTTTGTTTGTTTGGCATCTTGGGCGGATTTTTTTGCGGGTTTAAAGCGGATTTTTGGAAAATGTGTATATTTGCACGATATTCAATCGAAAAAAACCATGGAAGGATACAAGAAATGCCCCTATTGCGGCGAAGAAATCCCTGAAACCGCTACGAAGTGCATGTATTGCACGGCTTGGCTGAACGAGCAACAACCTCCTCTTCAACCTTTAGTAACTCCTGTTCAACCACAAGCGCAACCTCAGGCTGCACCCGTCCAACCCATGAGAAGTAAAAACGGTTTCGGGACCTCAGGTCTCGTGTTGTCCATCCTCGGCTTGGTGTTCTGCTGGGTGCCCATAGTGGATCTTGTTTTATGGTTCCTCGGCTTCCTGTTCTCGTTTATCGGCATATTCAAGCGTCCAAAGGGAAAGGCCATCGCCGGTCTAATCATCTCGGTGATAACACTTGTAATCCTTGTCTGCCTGTTCGTCTTTGGGGTGGCAGTTGCCGACTCTGACGTGTTTTCAGACATTATGGATGAATTGTTCTATTGACCCATGTCGGTCAATTCTTTTCCTGCGTTTTTCTGAGGCCGCAAATGAAAAATTTCCTATTTTTGCAGCCCAATGAAAAACATCCGAAATTTTTGCATCATAGCCCATATCGACCACGGTAAATCGACCTTGGCCGACAGGCTTTTGGAACTCACCCATACGCTCAACGACAAAGAACTCGTCGACCAGGTGCTCGATGACATGGACCTTGAGCGCGAGCGCGGCATCACCATAAAGAGCCACGCTATCCAAATGAAATATAACTATAAGGGCGAGGAATATACCCTCAACCTCATTGATACTCCCGGCCACGTCGACTTCTCCTACGAGGTGTCGCGCAGCATCGCGGCTTGTGAAGGTGCCCTTTTAGTGGTGGATGCCACCCAAGGTATTCAAGCTCAGACGATTGCCAACCTCTATTCTGCTCTTGAACACGACCTTGAAATCATCCCCGTGATGAACAAAATCGACATGGAGAGTGCCATGGTCGACATCGTGGAAGACCAGATGGTAGACCTTTTGGGCTGCGACCCGAGCGAGATCCTGAAGGTCAGCGCCCGTACGGGTGAAGGCGTGCCTGCTGTGCTCGATGCCATTGTAGAGCGCATCCCTTGCCCGAAAGGCGATCCTGATGCACCGCTCCAAGCTCTTATCTTCGACTCGGTGTTCAACTCGTTCCGCGGCATCATCGCTTATTTCCGCATCATGAATGGCACCATCCGCACCAACGACCTCGTCAAGTTCTACGCAACTGGAAAAGAATACAATGCTGATGAGATTGGTGTGCTGCAGTTGAAGCAAGTGCCGAAAAAGGAATTGTCTGCGGGCGATGTGGGTTACATCATCTCGGGCATTAAAACCTCGAAAGAGGTGAAGGTGGGCGATACTATTACGCATGTCGAACGCCCTTGCGCCGAGCCGGTGGCGGGCTTCGAGAACGTGAAACCTATGCTGTTCGCGGGTATTTATCCCGTTGATGCAGATGACTACGAGGAGCTGCGCGCATCGTTGGAGAAACTGCAACTCAACGATGCCTCTTTGGTTTGGGAACCTGAGTCGTCGGCAGCCTTGGGCTTTGGTTTCCGCTGCGGCTTCTTGGGGCTCTTGCACATGGAAATTGTGCAGGAACGCCTTGACCGCGAGTTCGATATGGACGTCATCACCACGGTGCCTAACGTCTCGTTCAAGTGTTTCAAAACCGATGGCGAGATGATTGAGGTGCACAACCCCAGCGGTTTGCCCGAGGTGACGAAGATAGACCATATCGAGGAGCCTTATATCCTCGCACAGATTATCTCGAAGAACGACTTCACGGGCCCCATCATGACGCTCTGCATCGACCGCCGTGGCGTGTTGAAGAACCAGGTCTACCTCTCCACCGACCGTGTGGAGCTGACCTTCCAGATGCCGTTGAGCGAAATCGTCTTCGATTTTTACGACAAGCTGAAATCCATCTCGAAGGGCTATGCCTCCTTCGATTATCATATCGCTGGCTATCAAGATGCCGACTTGGTGAAATTGGACATTATGCTCAACGGCGAGTCCGTCGATGCTTTGTCTACCTTGATTCACCGTGGCCATGCTTACGAGTTTGGCAGACGCATGTGCGAGAAACTGAAGGAATTGATACCGAGACACCAGTTCGACATCGCCATCCAGGCCGCCATTGGTGCGAAGATTATCGCCCGCGAGACGGTGCGTCAGGTGCGCAAGGACGTGACGGCGAAGTGTTACGGCGGCGACGTGTCGCGTAAACGCAAGCTGTTGGAGAAGCAAAAGGCAGGCAAGAAACGTATGCGTCAAATAGGCAACGTCGAGGTGCCGCAGTCGGCCTTCCTTGCTGTTTTAAAACTGGATTGATTAAGGTCCCTGAGCCCTGAGCTTGTCGAAGGGTCGATGGGCCGACTAAAATGGACGGCGTTTCGACAAGCTCAACGACCTGCTCGCTTGGCTGAATTGGGGATTTCAAATCCCCGCCTCACAACCGTCGGATTGCAAATCCGACGGAACAAAGACAACCAAAATACTTACCACAACTCTAAACTCTAAAACTCAACTCTAAACTAAATGACCTCCCTACAATACCAAATAGCCCTAACCCAACTCCCTGGTATCGGTGATATCAGCGGGAAGAAATTCGTGCAGTATTGCGGTAGCGCGGAGGCCATCTTCAAGGAGACGCGCAAGTCGCTGGAGAAGATCACGGGCATGCGCGAGGCATCTATTGATGCTATCTGCAAGCCCAAGGAATACTTGAAGCGAGCAGAGGAGGAGATTGAGTTCGTTGAAAAGAATGGTATTCAGCCTTTGTTTTTCTTGGATTCGGACTACCCGCGCCGCTTGTTGCAGTGCGATGACGCTCCGATGATGCTGTATTACAAAGGCAAAGCCAACCTTAATGCCAACCGTGTGGTGGCCATCGTCGGCACCCGCAACATCACGGAATACGGTAAGGAGAATTGTCTTCAACTGGTGGAGGATTTGAAGGATGACAATGTGTTGATAGTAAGTGGTTTGGCTTATGGTGTGGACACTTGCGCCCACAAGGCATCCGTGAAACAAGGCATCCCGACGGTAGGCGTGATGGGCAGTGGGATGCAGCAGATTTATCCTGCACCGAACAAGAAACTGGCAACCGAAATGATAGAGCAAGGCGGCGGCATCCTGACGGAGTGCATAAGCGGCACCTTACCCGACCGCGAGAACTTCCCGCGTCGCAACCGCATCATCGCGGGTATGGCCGATGCCGTGGTCGTCATTGAGTCGGCGATGAAAGGCGGTTCGTTGATTACGGCCGACTTGGCCAACTCATACAGCCGCGATGTGTTCGCCTATCCTGGTCGCGTGATGGACATCTACAGCCAAGGCTGTAACTATCTCATCCGCACCAACCGCGCCCACCTCATGGAGAGCGTGCTCAACCTACGCTATATCATGCGTTGGGACTCGGAGTCGAAGAGCGAGAAACAAACGGCATTGTTTCGCGAGTTCACTGAGGAGGAAAAGCTCATTATGGACTGCTTCGGCTCAAATGCCATGGTCAGTCTTGATGACATCATCGTGAAGACAGAACTGCCGACCACAAAAATAGCGGCTTTATTGCTCAATTTGGAATTCGACGGCCTGCTGATGGCTATGCCAGGCAAAAGATATCAGAAATGTTAGGCAAGGTCATCAAATCGACGGGCAGCTGGTACATCGTACTCGACGAGACGGGACGACAGTGGGAATGTCGCCTGCGCGGCAAGATTCGTTTGGATGGCATCCGCTCCACCAATCCCGTGGCGGTGGGCGATAACGTGCAGTTTGAGCAGGAACCTGGCAAGGAAACAGGTGTCATCAAGAAGATTGAGCCGCGTGATAATGTGATCGTCCGTCAGTCAGTCAACTTGAGCAAGGCCTCGCATATTATCGCCGCCAACGTTGACTTGGCCATCGTGGTGGCGACCATCGCCCAACCGCGTACCTCCACGGGTTTCATCGACCGTTTTCTGGTCACCGCCGAAGCCTACCATATCCCTGCCGCCTTGATTTTCAACAAGTGCGACCTTTACACCGATGAACAGATAGGGGAGATGTGTGTGCTGATGGAATACTACCAGAACCTTGGCTACACTTCGTTCGGTGTATCGGCCAAGACAGGCTTCCAAATAGACCAGCTCAAAGCCTTGATGCAAGGGAAGATAAGCCTGTTCTCAGGCCATTCCGGAGTGGGCAAGTCGGCTCTCGTGAATGCCCTCGACCCCTCGTTGAATGTTCGCATCGGTGCGATTTCCGACTACCACGAGAAAGGCAAGCATACGACCACCTTCGCAGAGATGCATCATCTCGACTTCGGTGCTTGGATTGTGGATACCCCTGGCATCAAGGAGTTTGTACTGTACGACCTTGAGAAAGAGACGCTTGCCCAGCGTTTCCCCGAAATGCGCAGCTTGATGAGCGAATGCCGTTTTGCCAACTGTACCCATACTCACGAGCCAGGCTGCGCCGTGAAGGAAGCCGTGGAGAAAGGCGACATCGCCGACTGGCGCTATGTGAATTATATCCGTATGATGACGGATGAGAGCCATGATTCAGTAAAAGAAGAAGGATTGTAGGGACGCATCGCATGCGTCCGGTTGTAGAGATGCAATGTTTGCGTCTCCAAAAATGAGACAAAAAATATGAAAACCATCGCCTTATTTGGAAAGACCCTCGCCCCCGAAAATGGGGAATATATGAAGCAACTGTTCAAGGAACTGGCCGACAATCAGGTTAAAATCCTTGTTTACCAGCCTTTTGCCGACATTGTCGCCGCTTACGTCCCCGAAGGTGTGCAATACACTGTTTTTCACTCGCATGACGATTTGAAGGCCGATTTACTGTTCTCCATTGGCGGCGACGGTACGATTTTGGACACCGTTCCTTTTGTTCTAGACTCAGGTATGCCAGTAGTGGGCATCAATATGGGGCGTTTGGGTTTTCTTTCCAGCCTTTCGAAGAACGAAATCGGAAAAGCCGTTGACAGCGTGCTTTCGGGAGATTATACGGTGGAACAGCGTACCCTGCTGGAGTTGGTCTCCCCTCAGAACGTCTTCGGCGATGTGCGCTATGCCCTCAACGAGTTGAACGTCATCCGTAACCCTGAGCATAGTCTGTTGGCTATCAAGGTGTTTGTTGATGACATTTACCTCAATACCTATTGGGGCGACGGTATCTTGTTGGCCACCCCGACAGGCTCCACAGCCTACTCGCTGAGTGCTGGCGGACCCATCATTGCGCCAAACGCGAAAAACTTCGTCATCACACCTATTGCCACGCACAACTTGACCGTGCGTCCCGTGGTCATCCCTGATGACAGCACCATCCGCATTCAGGTGGAAGGCCGTGAGAAGAAATTCGTGTTTAGCATGGATTCAAGAAGTTGTACCTTAGACACTTCTGTCCAACTTGAGGTGCGCAAGGCGGGTTTCTGCCTCAATTTGGTCAGGATGCGTGGAGAGGACTTCTTCGGCACGATTCGCAACAAATTGATGTGGGGAAAGGACAATAGAAATTGATTTCTGTCGTTTTCATTGGAAAAATTCATACCTTTGCACGATAGAATTATGTGGAGAAAAATTCGTTTATTACTGATAATCAGTGGTTTGGTTATTGCTTTTAATGCCAATGCCCAATTTGACGACCCCAAGACGCTTGAAATAGGTCCTCATGTGGGCTTGAGTTATTATATGGGTGATATCAATCCTGCCCTGCCTTTTGCCATGGCCGACCTGCAATATGGTGGACTGGTGCGCTTCAATTACAACAACCGTTGGACGTTCCGTTGCGACTATGCCTATGCCACGGTGAAGGCCGATGACAAAAAAATCAAATGGAGAGAAGAACGTGGTTTGAATTTTACAAGTAAGATCCACGACCTCAGTTTTGTGGCGGAGTTCAACTTTTGGGAGTATTATACTGGCAACCCGAAAAAGAATGTATCGCCTTATATTTTTGGCGGTGTTTCTGTGTTTTATTATACGGTATTTATGGATGTAGAGGGTACTTTAATTGACTTGAGCAATATTTATACCGAACCGGTTGTTACTGATCCCAAATGGTATGACAAGGCCTTCGGAAAGAAAAGCCCTATAGGCGTTTCCATTCCCTTTGGCGTGGGTGTGAAGTTTGCGCTTTCACGTCGTATGGCGGGCACGGTGGAGTGGCGTATGCAGAAGACCTTTACTGACTATTTGGACGATGTCGCGACAGTATACCGTAGTCCAGGCGAAAAAATAGACATCGAACATCCAGTCTACAATGCCGATGGATCCATCAATACACACGATAGCTATATTATGAGATATAACATATCAGACCCCTCAGCCGAACCCTTGAAACTGTCTTGGGATAGTTCGGCTTCGACAGTTGTTCCGGTAGGTAACTATTCTGAAGGCCAACAACGCGGTAACTCCGCCTTCTACGACTGGTTTGGCATGGCCCGTGTGTCGCTTACCTGGAAATTCAATCTGCCCGATGGAAGGGGCTGTAACTTAAGCAAATTCTGACCTATGGAACTGAAAGACCAACTAATGCAACAAATAGACCGCGATAGGTTGCCTCAGCATATCGCGATTATCATGGATGGCAATGGCCGCTGGGCCAAGGAACGCGGCAAACAACGCCTTTTCGGACATCAAAGCGCCATACAATCGGTGCGAGAGGTGAGTGAGGCCTCCGCAGAGATTGGCGTGAAGTATTTGACGCTCTATGCTTTTTCGACCGAAAACTGGAACCGGCCCTTTGCTGAAGTCACGGGACTGATGTCGCTGCTGGCCACGACCATCAAGAACGAGGTCATTACTATGAACAAGAACAGCATCAAGTTGAATGCTATCGGCGACTTGAAGAGTCTGCCGAAGTCGAACTACGACCAGTTGATGCAAGCTATTGAAGATACCAGCCACAACACGCGCATGGTGCTGACTTTGGCTTTGAGCTATTCGGGTCGTTGGGACTTGATCCAGGCCTCACAACGTATGGCTCAAGATGTGGCTGCGGGTAAATTGGCACCCGATGCCATAGATGATGCAAAGATTTCATCGTACCTCTCCACGGCAGGCATGCCCGACCCAGAACTGCTTATCCGCACCAGCGGCGAGGAACGCATCAGCAACTTCCTGCTGTGGCAGTTGGCCTATTCCGAACTCTATTTTACGCCCAAGTACTGGCCTGATTTCCGCAAGGCTGACCTTTACGAGGCGATTTTGAACTATCAACACCGTGAACGTCGCTTTGGAAAGACTAGCGAACAAGTAACGAAATGATGATTGAAAGATAAAACTATGCGATTGAGATATTTACCTATAATGTTGTTTCTTGGGGCTCTCTTGGGTTTGGGGAGTAGCGCTTTTGCCCAGATTCAAATCGGCGACGACCTATCGGAGATCGACTATGCCCGACCCCAGAAATACGAGATTGGCGGTGTGGTTGTCGAGGGTGCCAAGTACGTCGATGGCTCCATGCTCAGCATGATAGCCAATTTGAGGGTGGGTGAGACCATCTCCATCCCAGGAGATGAAATCTCGAACGGCATTCGAAAGATTTGGGAACAAGGTCTGTTTGAAGACGTGGCCATCAATGCTACGGACTTTGTGGGCAACAAGGTCTTCCTGCAAATCGTCATCAAGGAAAAACCGCGTGTGTCGAAGTTCTCTTTCAACGGCATCAAGAAGAGCGAGGCCGATGACATCCGTAACAAAATCAACCTCTCTCGTGGTGATATCGCTACTGAGCATTTGATGACCAAGACCACCCGCATCATTGAAGATTTCTTCTACGACAAGGGTTATCTCAACGTTGCTATTGACATCGAACAAAAGCCCGACACCGTGCGTGAGAATTACATCGACATGGTCATCAATGTCAACAAGGGCGATAAGGTTAAAATTGGTGAAATCAATGTGATTGGCAATGAAAATCTTGCTGACGGTCAGATTCTTTCGGCAATGAAGGAGACCAAGCAGCGTGGCCATTTCGACCCATTGAATCCCCTCGGTCCAACAATCGTGAATGCCGTTGCCGATTTGGTGACCTTGCATCCTTTGAGGGCCGTCAATACGGTGGAGGAGTATTTCTACGACAACTATCGCCCGCGTATCTTCAAGTCATCAAAGTATATTGAGAAGAACTACGAGGATGACAAGAAGCTTATCATCGACAAATACAACGCCAAAGGCTATCGCGATGCGCGTATCGTCCGTGACTCGGTGTATCGCATTGATGACAGGAACTTAGGCATTGATCTTGTCATTGACGAAGGCAACAAGTACCACTACCGCGACATCACTTGGACGGGCAACACGAAATACACCGCTGAGACCCTTAACTCTATCTTGGGTATCAAGAAAGGCGATGTGTATAATAAGGAGTTGCTCGACAAGAACTTGACCTACAGCGAAACCAATCTTGACATCAGTTCGTTGTATATGGACGACGGCTATCTCTTCTTCCGCGTCGACCCTGTGGAAGTGGCTGTTGAAAACGACTCCATCGACCTTGAAATCCGCCTCAACGAAGGCAAGCAAGCCCGCATCAGCAACATCTCTTTGGTGGGCAACACGAAGACCTACGACCACGTGGTGCTGCGTGAGCTTTACACCCGTCCAGGACAATTGTTCAGCCGTAGCGATGTGGTGCGCTCCGTCCGTGAGTTGGCCACTCTCGGCTTCTTCAACCAAGAGTCCATCAACCCTGACGTGCAGCCCAATCCTGCCGACAATACCGTTGACATCAACTATTCCGTGGAGGAAGCTGCCTCCGATCAAATCAGGTTCTCAGCAGGTTTTGCTTCTGGCTATCTTATGCTGGAGGCAGGTTTGCAATTCTCCAACTTCTCGATGCGCAACATCTTCAACAAGAACGCCTGGAGACCCTTGCCAATGGGCGACGGTCAGAAGCTCTCGTTGAGTGTAACCACCTTGGGCAGTAGATACATAACCTATAGTGTGTCGTTTACCGAACCTTGGCTGGGAGGTCGCAAGCCTAACGCACTGTCGGTCTCGTTCTACCAGTCATTCTTTTCAAATGCGTATGAAAAGACTGATGCCAATTATGGCTGGTTCAATATGACGGGTGGTACCATTGGTTTGGGTCGCCGCCTGACCTGGCCTGATGACTATTTCTCACTTTATCAAGGCATCAATGTAAAACGTTATAGTCTCCACAATTACCAGAACTCATATTATTTGAATGTTGGCGATGGTAACGGCAAGTTCAACTTGATCAGTTACAGCTTCGTGCTGTCGCGCAACTCGGTGAGCCAACCCCTCTATCCGCGCAATGGCTCTGAGTTCCAACTCGGACTTGAGATCACGCCACCCTATTCGCTGTTGAACAACAAGGATTACAACGGTCTTTCGGAGAATGACAAGTACAAATGGATTGAGATGCACCGTTGGACTTTCAAGGCGGCTTGGTACACCGAACTCTATGAGAAACTTGTGATGATGACCCGCGTGCGCTTCGGCTATTTGGGTCACTACAACGACCAAATCGGCCCCACGCCTTTCCACCGTTTCTTCATGGGTGGCGATGGTTTGAGCAACTATTCGTTCGACAGCCGCGAGCTGGTCGGTATGCGTGGCTATGCCAACAACTCGTTGACGCCAGGCTTCTACAACAGCTCCAGTTCGGGAGGCAATGGCGGTAACATAATGACAAAATACACCTTGGAGATGCGCTATCCGCTCTCGCTGAATCCGCAAGCCACCATCTATGCCTTGACCTTCTTGGAGGCAGGTAACTGCTGGCTTGGGTTTAAGAACTTCAACCCGTTTGAAGTGAAGCGTTCGGCTGGTGTCGGCGTGCGCATTTATCTGCCGATGTTCGGCTTGTTAGGTCTCGACTGGGGCTACGGCTTTGACGATGTATATGGCACCACGGGTAACAACCATAGCCAGTTCCACTTCTCCATCGGCGGCTCCATTGATTAGTTTAGAGTTGGACGCGCTTTTCGTCATTGCGAGGAGGAACGACGAAGCAATCCAGAAATTTTGAATCTTTGAATCTTTGAATTTTAAATCCGTTTTGGAACGATTATTGATAAAAGATAAAGAAAAACAATTAGAAACACTATAACAAAATGAAAGCATTTAAAACCTTGATTCTAACCGCTGCCTTGGTTTGTGGCGGCATTATGACTGCCAATGCCCAACTTGGCGGTGGACAGAAAATCGTCTATGTCGATTCGGAATACATTATGGAAAACATTCCTGAATACGGCGACGCTCAGGAAGAACTGAACGCTTTGTCGGATAAGTGGCAGAAAGAAGTGAAGGCCGTTTACGACAAAGTGTCTGAGATGTACAGTAAGTATCAAACCGAGATGCTGCTTCTTTCGGAAGACCAGAAACGTGCCCGCGAGCAGGCTATTGTCGACAAGGAACAGGAAGCCAAGAACCTGCAGATGCAGTATTTCGGCTCTGAAGGCCAACTCTATCAAAAGCGTGCCGAACTGATTCAGCCCATTCAGGAAAAGGTCTATACGGCTATGAAGGAAGTGGCCCAAACCAAAGGCTATGCCTTCATCCTTGACTTGGCTTCGGGTACCTCAGTGCTCTATGCCAGCGATAAGAACGATGTCAGCGACGATGTGCTCGATCAACTCGGCAATGTGATGCAGACTGTGCGTCGTGAAAACCGCCGCAAGACTGGTACTACTGTGGGAGGCTCTACTACGGGCAATAAAGGCACTACTACTACAGGAACTAAGAGCGTCAATACGGGTTCAAAAGGCGATTCTAAGACCAATAAAGGAGAAACCAAGTTTGGTGGAGGCGACAACAAAACAGATGCTATGAAGAAAAAGAATTAACTGAATAGTCGCCAAGGAACATAGTTTTTTTGTATCTTTGCGGCTCGTTAAACAAACTAATAAACAGATAAATCATTAAAAGTCAATAAAATGAAAAGAGTATTCAAAGTTTTGTTTCTGGGCGTGGCTCTCTTTATGATGAGTGGAGTGGCGAATGCCCAAGTGAAGATTGCACACGTCAACACGGCGGAAGTTCTTGATGCCATGCCCGACAAGGCTAAGGCTGAGAAGAGTCTGGAGAAGTACTATGATGAACTCCAAAACCAACTGCAGGCTATGGCTAAGGAATATCAGACCAAGATGCAGGATTATGAAGCCAACCAGGCTACCATGTCGAATTTGGTGAAGCAGTCGAAGGAGAAAGAAATCGTTGACCTGCAGACCCGTATTCAGCAATTCCAACTCAACGCTGAGGATGAATTTGCCAACAAACGTGCCGAGTTACTGAAACCTATGCTTGACAAGATCCAGAATGCCATCAACACAGTGGGTAAAGAAAAGGGTTACACTTACATCCTCGACATGGCCACGGGTGCTGCCGTCTATATTGGCGACAATGCCGTTGACTGCACTAAGGATGTGAAAGCCAAGTTGGGTATCAAATAAGGTATATTACACCAATATGAAAACAGCCGACTCGTTTGAGCCGGCTGTTTTGTTTTATGTTATTTGATGCTCTCGCGCTTGACCTTGGCAAACCTCAGCAGTTTGAGGATGCCCAAGGGCTTGTGGTCGTCTTTGTTGGCGAGGTTGAGGTAGAGGCCGAACTTCTTCGCAATCGGAATCTTAAATGTCTCCACAAACTCGATGAGGGTACCGTCGGGGTCTTCCACGTAAGTGAAGTGACCATTGGCATCGCCCATGTCGAAATCGGCTCCGCTGTCGCACACGAAGGGGTGTCCCATAAGCTCGGCCTCTTCTTGTACAGCATTCATATTACGCACGTCGAAGCATAGATGGATGAAGCCAGGGTCGCCCCAGTAACGACCGTCGTAAAGCTTCTTGCCTAAAGCCTCAACGCTTTGAATCAATTCAAGATGGGAGGAGCCCATGATACGGCACAACGGCCCTTCGATGGGCTTGGAGCGTTCGAGGATGACACGACGCAGCGTACCTTCACCGCCAGGGAGGCATTTCAAGTCCTCAAATATGCCTGTCTGGTCAAAGACCACCTTGTCGTATTCCAACAACTGTGTGTAGAAAGGCAGCGACCTCTCGATGTCGCTCACGCCGATGACGGCACCATTGGCACCGCCCGTGGTCTTTTTCTCGTTGATGAAGACGTAGTCATCCTGCTCGAGTTGGAAGAGGTTGCCGTAGGGGTCTTTCATGAAAAACTCCTTTTGTCCTGCTGGTGAGGTCATCACAGGGCTGATGACGTCGAGGCCTTTATTAATAAAGGTGTTGTAGGCCGCTTCGATGTCAGGGGTCTTCACTTTGGCGATAAGGATGCCGAGGTCGCCGAGTTTGACAGGCTCTTTCAGGTAGTTGAGTTCACGGCCTTTGGGTTGCCAAATTTCGAAGCCGCCGCCACCGCGGATGTTGACCGCGATGCCCGAACGACGGGGCTGGGGCTTGCCGCCTGTGTAGGGAAGCATGCGCTCCGCCACGCCTTCATCGTCGACAATCTTGATTTCGAAGCCGAAGTTGTCGTAATACCATTTCCAGGCCTCCACGAAGTCGTTGACTCCGATGCCCACTTGCTGTATGCCGCAGATTACTTTGGATTTCATATTTAAGATTTAAAGATTCAAAGATTTAAAATTCAAGATTGGCTGTTAGCTTTTAGCCGTTAGCTATTAGCTTGGCAGCTCATAAGCTAATTGCTAATTGCTAATTGCTAATAGCTAACAGCCTTATGTTGCTGATATTTTTCTAGACAGTTTATAATACAAAGGTAAGCAATATTTATGAATATACGCCATCAGCAGCTCCGAACGACCGATAAGTTTGCGATGCTTCTGCTGTTTGATGGCGCGTACGGCGATTTTGCCACATTTTTCCACATCAAGGCCGTTGGCTTGTCCAGCGTCCATCTTGGCATGTGCCGTGCCATCGCCATGCAGGGCACTCTTGCTGATCTGTGTGTTGATGCGTCCTGGAATGAGGAAGGTGACGCCAATGTTGTCGTATTCCAGCTCTAGCGACTCATAAAATCCGAACAGGGCATGCTTGGCGGCGCAATAGGCCGAGCGCAGCGGGAAGCCGAACAAGCCTGATAGGGAAGTGGTCACGCTGAACTGCACGTGCTCCTTCGATTTGATCATTTCCTTGAACTTCTTCACGAGATATACCCCGCTCAGAAAGTCGATTTTTAGGATTTTTTCATCGACGCTGATGTCGGTGTCCAAGGCCTTTTCGCGTTGCGAGATGCCTGCGTTGAGCACGAAGAGGTCGATGCTCAAATTGTTAGACATCACGAAGTCGTATAGTTTGTCGATGGAGGCATAGTCGTCGAGCTGCGTCTCGGTGGCATAGGCGTGCACACCGTGTTTTTCGCACATCTCCTTGGTTTTGTTGAGGTCATCGATGCCCAAGCCCGTCAACACGAGGTGGCAGCCTTCTTGGGCGAGGTGCAGCGCAATGCTCTGCCCGATGCCTGTGCCGCCGCCCGTGACGAGGGCCGTTTTGCCTTTCAAGTCTAACATAAAGTGTTATGTTTATAGGTCGGCGTTTAACTACGTTGAATGCGTAGCATTTCGACAAGCTCAACGACCTTGGCTTTTTGGCCAGTGAAGGTCCCTGAGCCTGTCGAAGGGCCGGCTGCAAATTGTGGCTGCAAAGATAAAAATAATTCCTTCATGTTGGGATAATCAATATATTTACTAATTTTGCAACTTATTCATCTAGACTGCTTCGTGCCTCGCAGTGACGCGAAGCGGTAGAATAATCTTTAAATCTTGAAATTTTAAATCTTTAAATTAAAAATAATGGACATTTTCGAACGAATATCAAAGGATTCCGGTGGCCCGATTGGGCAGTACCGCGAACGCGCCGATGGTTATTTTGCCTTCCCGCGCTTGGAAGGCGAGCTTGGACCGCGTATGACCTTCAATGGCAGGGAGGTGCTCTGCTGGAGCTTGAACAACTATTTGGGCTTGGCCAACCATCCCGAGATCCGTCGCGTGGATGCCGAAGCTGCCGCCAAATACGGCCTTGCTGCCCCGATGGGTGCTCGTATGATGACGGGGCACACCCGTATGCACGAGCATTTCGAGCACGAGCTGGCTGACTTTGAGAAGAAGGAAGCCGCCTATCTGTTCAACTTTGGCTATCAAGGCATCGTGTCAACTATCGACACTTTGACCAGCCCGCATGATGTCATCGTTTACGACAACGAGGCTCATGCTTGCCTCCTCGATGGCATCCGTCTGCATATTGGCAACAAGTACAAGTACCGCCACAACAATATGGAAGACCTAGAGAAGAAACTGAAAGTTGCCACTGAGGTGGTGGCCAAGACGGGCGGCGGCATCCTTGTCATCACCGAGGGCGTATATGGCATGACAGGCGCTTTGGGCGACCTTGCTGGCATCGTGGCGCTGAAGAAGAAGTACAGCTTCCGTATCCTCATTGATGATGCCCACGGTTTCGGCGTGATGGGTCCGACGGGTCGTGGCACTTCAGAGCATTTCGGGGTGATGGACGACATCGACATCTACATCGGTGCCTATGCCAAGGCCATGGCTATCATCGGTGGTTTTGTGGCTGGCCCGAAGTATGTCATTGAGTACCTGCGCTATAACATGCGTTCGCAGATGTATGCCAAGAGTTTGCCGTTAGCCATTGTAGAAGGCTGTGAAAAACGTTTGGAGATTATCCGTGGCGCCGAGGGCGATGCTTTGCGTGCCCAGCTGTGGACGGTGACTCGTGCCTTGCAGAAGGGCTTCCGCGACTTGGGCTTCGACATCGGTCCCGCTGAGGCTTGTGTGACGCCGGTACACGTGCTGGGCGATGTGGTGCAAGCCACCAATATTGCTATGGATTTACGCGAGAACTATCGCATCTTCTGCTCGGTCATCACCTATCCCGTCATCCCCAAGGGTATGATTATCTTCCGCATCATCCCGACGGCGGCCCACACCATGGACGACGTCAACTACACATTAAACGCCTTCGCCGAGGTGCGGCAGAAACTCGACAAGGGCTACTATGACGGCACCGAGGTTCCGAATATGAGGATCGAGTAAAGCGATACAAACAACTGGGAAGGACTACTCTAACCCTAAACCGTCATGGCGGAGGAACCGTCATTCCGCGAAAGCGGAACGCCATCTCCCAAATGCGAAGACGACACCCTTTCGTTTGGGAGATTGCGGGTCAAGCCCGCAATGACGGTTTTGGCTTTGTGTAGTCTTTTTTATGTCTTCTCTTGCATTATTTTAATATTATCCATAACTTTGCACTTTCATAAAGCAAGATAATCACAAAAATAGGATAATATGATACTCGTGAAACAAGTTGGCGTCTACGTCAACATCCTGAATTGCAGACTCAAGAAGTACCTCGCTGAGGTGTTCAAGAAGAATGGTGTCAACCTGACGGGCGAGCAATACCTTGTCATGGATGCCCTTTGGAACGAAGGCACGCTCACCCAACAGGCCATTGCCTTCATCATCCAGAAGGACAAGAACTCGGTGACCCAGTTCATCGACAATCTGGAGAAGAAAGGTCTCGTTACCCGTTCAGTGGCCAAAGAGGACCGTCGTGTGAACAACATTGTAGTCACGCCTGAGGGTATGGCGCTCAAAGACTCTACCAAGAAACTGGCCATTGAGACGATGAACAAAGCACTGGAAGGTATTCCGGAACAAGACGTGCTGACCTTCGTGGACGTACTGAAAAAGGTTTGCGCCAATATTTGACAGTTTTCAAGTATTTTATGGCGATTGGTATGATAATTGGTTGAAAACCGCGTATTAACATTTGATTTTTTTATTTTTGCACTCCAAATTTTTCAACGAAATGAACAGAATAACAAGTATTTTGATGGCATTGCTCGCTTTGGCTTTGTTTATGCCTTCGTGCAACAAAGGTCCGGGCGAAGGTGGCAATGGCACGGTGCAAGGCTATGTGAAGTTGGTGCATCATCCCGATGATGACTATACCTTGACTCCCGATACTATGGTCGCAGCCAAGGCAGATGTCTTCATTGTGTATGGCGATGAGGCGTATTTCGGTAACGATGTGGAGACGGATGCCAATGGCATGTATCAGTTTGAGTATCTGAGGCCTGGCGACTATACCGTGTTTTCCTATTCCACGCTGCCATCAGGTGAGAAGGTGGCCGTGAGCGAATCGGTCAACCTGCAACGTGGCGCGGTAGCAAAAGTACCAACCCTATACATCCATGACGGCAAGGCATACGGCACTTCTGTTGTGAAAGGCAAGGTTTATGCCGCCTATTACCACAACGGCAGCTACCGAGGCGAAGGTTGGGCCTGTGAACATCGTGTCTACATTCGCAGGGTAGGCGAGGACATTCCCTTCGACGACACCCGCGTGGGTCCCGATGGCTATTTCGCTTTCCAGAAGCTGCAACCTGGAGAATATGAGGTGTTTACGACTTCCGACGACATCAGTACAGAGATTCCAGATTTTGTTTTCCAAAGCATTTCAGTCGAGGAAGCGGGAAAAGTATATGAGTTTCCTGAGCAATTTGAAATCATCATCAATGTGTAAGAGAATGCAGAATCTTGAATTTTAAATCTTTAAATTTTAAATCTTTGAATATGAAGAAATTATTGATATTATTGGCTTTCGTGACCCTTAGCGTCGGCTGCTTCGCCCAGTCGGTCTCGGAAAGTACCATCATCAAGCGTGAGAACCGCAAGGGCATGGTACTGAAGGAATGGAACACGGCAGCAGGCGACAAGCGTGCCTTCCTCGACCGTGTGACGACTTACGACGAGATGGGGCGCAAGATTGAGGAAATCGAGTATGCCAGCTATGGCCAGAAATGGCGCATCGTGTTCGAGTATCCCCAAAACAGCGACATTACGGCCAAAGTGGTGCGCGAAATCGAGTACAACGATCGCGACAAGGTGACCCGAATCCGCAAATACGAGTACAACGACGACGGCTCGAAGAAATGCCAAAAGAACTATTACCCGAATGGCAAGCTGGAGTCGGTGAAGACCTTCGAATACGTCCCGAAATAAGACTTGTGGAAGAGATTCTCGACATAGTGCAAGGCATGAAGTCCATCACCCTTGATGAGATGAGCGCCGTGAAGCTAATGAACCGCATCGACACGAAATATGTCGTGACTGAACGTCAGCTGCATGCCATCTTGTTGGGAATCCGCGACAGCTACTATGCCCAGGAGGTGGAAGGCAACCGCCTTTCGCCTTACAATACAGTGTATTACGACACGCCTGAGCTGACGATGTACCTCATCCATCATGACCGCCATCTGGTGCGCGACAAGGTGCGTGTGCGTACTTACGTCGACTCCCACCTGACCTTCTGCGAAGTGAAGCACAAGAACAACAAAGGCCGCACGAAGAAGAAACGCATCGAGGTGGAACCTATCCCGAACATCACAGACAACCCCGAGGTCGTGGCCTTCTTGGCCGAGAAACAACCATATCCGGTGAACACCTTGAGTCCGCACCTTATCACCATCTTCGACCGGTTCACCTTGGTGAACTACGACAAGACCGAGCGTCTCACCATCGACTGCAACCTCCGTTTCGAGAATCTGCGCAACGGCCACTCCGCCTCGATGGCACCCCTCGCTGTGATGGAACTCAAGCAGGACGGTCGCGCCCACTCGCTGTTGAAAGATGTGCTTTTTGAATTGAGAATCAGACCGTTCAAAGTCAGCAAATACTGCATCGGCACCTGCATGACCCGCCCCGAGGTGAAGCAGAACCGGTTTAAGAAGAAACTGAGAAGAATTGAAAAACTAAAGACAAATAAATAATTGCTTCTGGCTTCTGGCCTCTGGCTTCTGGTTTTCCTTCGGTTGAAGCGGCCAAAAGCCAAGAGCCAAGAGCCAAGAGCCAGTAGCCAAATAAACAACAATATGAACCTACTACAAATCAACATGCAGGACTTCGATCCTGACATTGCGCGTGAATTTGGCGGCGGCGCTTCCACGATGGACTTCCTCGGTGTGCCGCTCTTCGATGCCCAAAGCCTTTGGACGACCTTGATCCGCTTCGTGTTCAACCTCATCGTCTGCTGGGTCATCATCCATTGCTTCTATTACAAGAAGGCCAACCGCAAGGACTATTATTTCACCTTCATTATGTTTGCTGCGGTCATTTTCCTCATCATCTCACTGATGGAGAATATGAAGATGAATATCGCCTATGCCTTGGGCCTCTTCGCCATCTTCGGCATGATACGTTACCGAACGGAGACCATCAAAATCCGTGAGATGACCTACCTCTTTGTCGTTATGGGCCTGAGTATTGTCAACGGTATGGCACTCTCGACGAGTTATTCCGAACTCCTCATGGTCAATCTGCTCGTTGTGCTGATTATTTGGATATTGGATGGCACCAGAATCCTGAAGCACACGGCTACGAAGATTATCCTTTACGATCGCATCGAGAACACCAAACACGGCAAGGAAGAAGACCTGAAGGCCGACCTCATCGAGCGCACGGGCCTTGAAATCTCGAAGGTGGAAGTGGGGCATATTGACTACTTGCGCGACGTGGCTTTCGTGAAGGTGTACTATAAGCCCATCGACGGCGAAGTGAATACGATTGATACGATTACGAAGTTGAAGGATTTTGATGTGTAGACTATGGCCCATGGCCTATGGCTGCCTCTACGTAAAGGCAAACCATTGGCCATAGTCATAAGCCATAGTCGAAAAAGAAAAATGAAGAAGTTATTGCTCATAGTACTCCTGATGGTTACGGTAGGCGTCTTTGCGCAGAGCGAGCGCACGACCGACTTCGGTGGCATTGTCTCAGCTGAGGCAGAGGTGGGCTTGGGTGGGCCTTTCGGCCTGTCGGTGGAGGAGGAGCTGCGCTTCGACCACAACTTCACCCAGTTCGACCGTTGGCTCAACTCGGTGGGCGTGGACTACAGCTGCTTGCACAACCGAATGAACATTGGCCTCACTGCCGACTACATCCGTCGTCACAACGACCGAGGCTATTACGAGAACCGAGGCCGTTTGGGCTTGCAGGTGACTTATACGGAAGAATACCGCCGCTTCAAGTTTCAACTGAGGAGCAAGGCTATGGGTACTTTCTTCGATGAGCGCACAGGTGAGCATCGTGTCAATCCGAGGCTGTATTGGCGTAACCGTTTGAAGGTGACCTACCAGCCCATGAATAGCCGTTGGAAGTATGCGCTCTCCACCGAATTGTTTTGGCTCACCAACGACCGCAAGAAAGGCGGCCTTGACAACCTGCGCACGGTGCTTTCGGTGGATTACCGCCTTGCGCGGCGATACACTCTTTCGGCCTTTGCCCGAATGGACAACGATCTTTGGGTTAATAATCCAGTTGACAGATTCTATTTCGGCCTGACATTGAAGGCGAAATATTAATGGTTTTTCTTTGTTGAAGCTGTTTGCAGGCCTCTATTTTGTCTTTTTCATTGGCAAGGAGGGTCGGAAAAATGTGCGCAAGATGGTGAAAAACCATAGACAACCCCATAGACAAAGGGGTATGTTCAGATTCCTTAATAGCTGAAATCCAATTTCTTACGAAATTCATACATTGCTAATTGATAGACAAGCAAGTCGAAGGGCTTGACATGCCATTTTTTGCATTGGAGGATGGTATATCTTTGCAGCAAACAAATGTCTGAATTATTAACCTTAAAATCTAAAACTATGAAAGCAAAAGTCTTAGCTTTGAGTCTTACACTCATCGTATTGTTGGCGGTCGCCTCTTGTACTAAGGAATATACCGTCAAAGTCAATTCTAACAATGAAACATGGGGTACGGTAACAGGTGGTGGAACATACGCATCAGGTGCCACGGCAACTCTTGCAGCTGTCCCAGCCACTGACTGCTTCTTTGTGAAATGGAATGATGACATCACCGACAACCCTCGCACTGTCACCGTCACCAAAGACATTACCTACACTGCCTATTTCGCCGAGAATACTGGCGAAACCTTCACCGTCACGGTCAATTCGAACAACGAAGCATGGGGGACGGTCACGGGCAGTGGTACCTACGCAGCTGGTGCTACGGCAACCCTTGCAGCTGTTCCGGCCACCAACTGCCTCTTTGTGAAATGGAACGATGAAGTCACCGACAATCCTCGCACCGTTACCGTAGCCAGCGATGTCACCTACACCGCCTACTTCGCAGAAAAGTCTGGCGGCAATTTCTCCTTCTCTGGTAAGGTGCAGAAAGGGCCTTTCGTGACAGGAGCCACCATCACTGTCAACGAGCTCAACGAAAACCTGGGACAGACCGGCAAGTCTTTCACTACCTCTATCGCTACCGACGACGGCAGTTTCAGTCTCAGCAATCTTGAGATGGAATCGGATTTGGCCTTGCTCTCTGGCAATGGCTTCTATTTTAATGAGGTGCTTGGTCAACTCTCGTCGGCACAAATTACCTTGCAAGCCATCGCTGACTTGACTGATGAAGAAACTGTCAACATTAACGTGCTGACCCACATCACCAAGTCACGCATCGAGACCCTTGTGGGAGAAGGCATGAGTTTCGCTGATGCCAAACGACAGGCTGAAGGTGAATTTCAAGATTTTCTCGGTGTGACCGAACATTTCAATCAAGGCTTCGAACAGATGTCCATCGCCTCGCAAGGTGATTTCAACGCCATGCTGCTCGCCTTCTCCATCATCCTGCAAAGGCCGTCCAACAACATAGCTGTAGTTCCCACCCTTCCGGCCGAGTTGACCTGGCTCATGACAAGCCTCTCCTCTGACTTCGCTAGCGATGGTGCCGTTAACGACGAAGCATTGGTTGATACGTTGCTCTACAATATCTCAATACAAAACCAGAGGTACATCAGGCAGCGTATCCAAAACTACTATTCTGGATTAGGCCAAATTGTGGAAATTCCTGACTTTGAGTCCTATATCGCTATGTTCCAAGCCGCGCACCAGGAATTGGTCACCGAATTCATTTATCCCGACCAGGCTTCTCCAGCCCCGGAAATTGGTCCTGAAGGTGCTGTGCCCAACATCCTCGTGAAAGACGTGACGCAATTCGACGGCACGCATGCCTACGTTGTAGCAGCTATCACGCCTCTGTGGAAAAGCCTTAAGGTGAAAGTCACGGGTAACGTACGGGTTGATGCAGGCCTCAACAACGGCTGGGTCATTACCGATAACACTAATAATGGTTTCACCATTGAGCCACAGCGTCAAAACGAGCTTGTCTCGATGCTAGTTTACCTCAAGAGCGATAGTAAAGACGGCTCCGCTACCATTGAATATTATGAAGACTCTGATGTGCCGACCTTTACCAAGCAAATCACATGGACGGGAGGTTGGTCACCCTTTTAAATAATAACTGGTACAACAACTTTTTCAACAAAAGCCATTTTTCTTTGGAAAATGGCTTTTTTGTTTCAGTAAAACTTTCTACTTTTGTACTCTCGAATCTTTTCACTAAAACCTAAACGATATGAACACAAAACAAAGAATGAAAAAAATCGGCGGCATCGGCCTAGTGGCTGCCTTGCTGCTGCTCTGCTTCCTGCCCTCCTGCGGCAAGAAGGGAACGGGCGGACAGAATGCCTCTTTCGTGGAGCGCATTCAGCCTATCAACGAAGCCCTGCTGCCGCTGTTGGACAGCTACACCTCAGGTGTGGTCGCCGCAGGCGAGCCCATCGTGGTGCGCTTCAAAAACCCCGAGACGATGAAGGTGAAGTTTGGCGAGACCATCCCCGCCAAGGCCTTCCAGTTTACGCCTGCCCTGAAGGGTAAGGCGTTCTGGGTCGACGAAAACACCGTCGGCTTCAAATATGACGACATCGACAAAGATAAGAACTACGTCTGCAAGTTCAAGGTCTCCGATTTCGTGGACTGCGGCTCCGAACAGGCTCTTGAGTTCGGCTTCGGCGTGCGCCGCCAGAACTTCAGCCTCGTAGCTCAGCAACCTATCTGCCTGTCGAATGAAACGATGAACTACAACCTGCGTATCGCCTTTGCCGTGCCCGTCGACCAAGACGAGGCCGTCAATCTGTTCGACGAGGGATTCCGCAAGAGCCATCCCGTGGAGATGACCTACGTGGGGAACAACGTCTATGACTTTGAGATCCAAAACTTTGAACGTAAGAATGAGAACTATGATGTGCATGTCGTCCTCGATGGCAAGGCGGTCGACGCCAAGGCCAAGATGGAACGCGACCTGACCATCTATGCCAAAGACCTCTTCATTCCGTTGAATTTCGACGTGGACCAAAGCTCTGACCATGCCACTTTGTTCTTCAGCCAGCCGCTGAAGGAGTCGCAAAACCTTATTGGCTATATCACCAAGCATAACAACTTGGGCTATAAGGCTGACATCAAGGGGAATAAGATAGACTTCTATTTCGACAAGAGCAACCTCTACAGATATCAGTTGGACGAACTGAAGCTTGGCGTGACCAGCGGCATCCGCTCCGACAACGGTATGGTGCTCCAAGAGGACTATGAGTATGCTTTGGACCTTACCGAGGTTCAGCCCAAGGTGCGTTGGACCGATGAGGGCGTCATCATCCCCAATGTGGACGAGACGACCGTCTATTTCGATGCGATTTGCCTGAATGGCGTGACGCTGAGAATCGTGCGTATTTTCGACGACAACATCCTCTCGTTCTTGCAGGACAACGAGCTCAACGAGACCTACGGTGTGCGCAAGGCTGGCCGTTTGGAGAAGAAAGTGCGTCTGGCCATCGACAATCCCTATCCCAACCAATGGAAGACTTTCCCCATCGTGCTCTCCGATTACGTTAAGGTGGAGCCGGGTGCCATGTATCAGCTGAGCCTCAACTTCGGCCCTGCCGACTACACCTTTGCTTCTGATGAGATGAAGAATGCTGTGGTCGACAACAACGAAGAGAAGGAAGCCAGGTATTGGGACGGCGAAGCCTACGACTACAAGGAATACCATTACGAAGGTGAATATGGCGACCCCAATGGCTACTATTATTACAACTATGTGGAGAAGCAGAAGAACATCGTGGTCAGCGACCTTGCCGTGACGGCTAAGATGGGACGTAACGACATGGTGGATGTCTTCGTCTTCCGCATCTCCGACGCTCAGCCAGCTTCGGGCGCACAGGTGGTGGCCTACAACTACCAGAAACAGGAACTTAGCAAGGGCACTGTCGACGGCAAGGGTCATGTGCAGCTGCAATGCGCCAACCGTCCCGCCTTTGTGGTGGCTACCGACAAGAAAGGCAGCAAGTCGGTCATCAAGCTGAATGATGGCAATGCCTTGTCATACAGCCGCTTCAATGTCTCTGGTGAGCCTGTCGAGAAGGGTGTGACAGCCTTTGCCTACTCCAACCGTGGCGTGTGGCGTCCTGGCGATGATCTGCAACTCAACCTCATGCTCAATGACTTGGAATCCTCGGTACCAGATGACTACCCAATTGTCCTCGAGGTGATTGACGCCAACGGTCGTCTCTATGCTAAGCAGGTGAACACTAAGCCTGTCAACGACATCTATTGCTTCACCGTCCCGACCAACGTGTCGGATGAAACGGGTCTTTGGACGGCTCGCTTCAAGGTGGGCACCAGCACCATCACGAAGAACCTCCGTGTGGAGACTGTGAAACCCAACCGTCTGGAAATCAAGTTCGACCTGCCTGAGGTGGTGAGTATCTCGCGTAACGAACGTGTCAACTTGAACGCTAAATGGCTCAACGGCATGAAAGCCAACGGCTTGAAGGCCGAGGTGGACGTGCAGCTGCGTGGCGGTCAGACTACGTTTAAGGAGTTCGCCAACTATACTTTCGTCAACGAGATGCAAGACTTTGAACCTGAGGAGATCTCACTTTACAGTGGACAGCTGAATTCAGAAGGCAACACGGACGTTGGCTTCAGTCCTTTGAAGGATGTGTATGCCGCTCAGATGATGAACGGCACCTTCATCGTGAAGGTCTTCGAGCAGGGTGGCGATTTCAGCATCGCCTCGTTCAAGTCGAAACTCTCGCCCTACGAGCGTTATGTGGGTGTCGAATTGCCTGAGACACTGTCGAAATACGGCAGATACTACGACACGAACAAAGACTGGAAGTTCAATATCGCAGTGGTCAACGAAAACGGCACGGCCTGCAAGTCGTCGGTCGCGTTGGACTATGCCCTTTATAGGCTGGATCACTACTGGTGGTGGTCGAGCGAGGATGAATATAGCCTGCAGCGTTATGCTTCGGGTACTTACAAGGCACCTTATCAGAATGGCAGCCTGACCTGCAACGGCACCACTTCGGTGACCTTCAACATTCCGAACGACAATTGGGGTAGCTATCTCTTCATTGTCAACGACAAACAGGGCAAGCACACCTTCGCCAAGGTCATTTCCTTCGACTGGGGCTATGGCCACTCTTCCTCTGCTTCGGGCGCTCCGGCTCAGCTTTCGCTGAATGCTTCGGCTGAGAGTTACGAAGTGGGCGAGAAGATGGTGGTGACCTTCCCCGCTAACGACAAGGCCAAGGCTCTTGTCACGGTGGAAGCCAACGATAAGGTGTTGCAGACCATGCTGGTGGAGAACCTCGGTGAAGAAGGCAAGGTGGAAATCACTGCCACTGAGGAGATGATTCCGAACGTGTACGTTTATGTGGCTCTGATTCAGCCACATGATGCTAACAACGACCTGCCGATACGTCTCTATGGTGTAGTGCCTGTGAAGGTGGAGAACAAGAAGCTGCAGCTGCAGCCCAACATCCAAATCCCCGAAACGGCCAACACGAAGAAAAAGATTGACGTGAAGGTGAGCGAAGTTGCTGGACAGGCCATGACCTACACTTTGGCCATCGTTGACGAAGGCATCCTCGGCTTGACCAACTACTCAACTCCGAATCCTTACGGTTACTTCAACAGCAAGCAGGCTTTGAGCGTGCGTACTTGGGACAACTACGCCAGCATCGTCGATGCGTTCAGCGGCGAGTTGGGTTCGGTCTATGCCATCGGTGGTGACGGTGTTCTCAACCAGGAAGTCACCTTGGACAAGCGCTTCAAGGCCTATGCGGTCACTTTGGGACCTTTCGAGCTGAAGGCTGGCGATGCCAACACCCACAGCTTCGAAGTGCCGCAATGCTCTGGTGCCCTGCGCTTCATGGTGGTGGCCAAGGGCAAAGGCAAGGCTTTCGGTTCGTCTGAAAAGCGTATGACTGTGGTCGACCCGATCAACCTCTATGCCTCGGCACCGCGTGTGGTGGCGCCTGGCGACGAGCTTAACCTCAAGGTGCAGGTGCAGGCTCCTACGATGAAGAACAAGACCTTGGAGGTGAAGTTCCAGAACCAGAACCTCACTCCTGTGGGTGCTTTGCCGACTTCGGTGAAGATCGACGGCAACGGTGAGGGCTTGGTGGCTGTCAGGACGACCATCCCCAAGACCATGGGCAATGCCGAATTGAAGGTGATGGTGACAGGCGACGGCTACACTGCCGAGTCATCGACGCTGATGCCTATCCGTATGCCATACGCTGAGCGTCGCAACACCATCACGAAGGAAATCGAAGCTGGTCAGATGGTGACTGTGCCGTTCAATCTGGAGGGCATGGATGGCACGCAGCAAGGCAACGTCACCGTGTCGTCGCTCCTGCCTATCGACCTATTCGGCCGTATCGACTACCTGTTGAATTATCCGCACGGTTGCCTCGAGCAGACGACTTCGAAGGCCTTCCCGCAACTCTACCTGAACTATTTCATCCAGCTTGACGACAAGGCCAAAGAAGAGATGAAGAACAACGTGGAGACGGCCGTCACCAACCTGAAGGCGTACCAGAAGTCCGACAACTCGATGACCAACTGGCCTGGTGGCAATTACACCAACGCATGGACCGAGATTTATGCCCTGCATTTCTTGGTCGAGGCCAACAAGCAAGGCTACAATGTGCCGCAGTACTTCATTGACGGTCTGCTGGGCTATCAGGCCGACCGCGCCAAGCAGTGGAAGAACAACATCGACTACAAGTGGGGCGAGACCATTCAGGCCTACCGTCTCTTCGTGCTGGCACTGGCTGGCAAGCCTGAGATGGGTGCCATGAACCGCTTCAAGGAGCTAGAGATGAATTATGACTTGACTAAGGCGCTTGCTGCTGCTGCCTTTGCCCAGACGGGTAAGACCAGCATCGCGCAGAACCTGTTGCCCAATGTGACAGAAGGTCGAGCGATGTCAGATTACTACACGTCCTTCGGCTCTGATATCCGCGACTTGGCCTTCTTGACTTACGCTCAGATGCTCTGCGACGTCGACCAACAGACGGTGCAGAATAATGTCAACAATGTGTGCCGTATGATGAGCACGCACCGCTATGTGGACACCCAGTCGACGGCCTTCGCGCTCTTTGTCTTGGGTAAATATGCCGAGAAGATGAACATCGTCAATTCCGGTCTCTCCGCCACCGTTAAGGTGAATGGCGAGGAGCGTACGCTGAACACCAACATGGCTTCGGTGGGCTTTGGCTACACACCGAAGCTGGGCAGCAACTCGATTGAGATCAAGAACAACGGTGACCACAAGATGGTGGCCAACCTCTACACCAAGACCTCGGTGGCCGAATACGATATGAACGAAAGCGGCAACCTGATTAAGATGTCGGTGAATTATTATGACAAGAATGGTGCTCCTGCCAACTTGACCGCGTTGAATGCCGGCACTGACCTTCGCGTGCAGATCACAGTGCAGAACCCGAGCGAGTGGAAAGTCACGGAGTTGGCCCTGTCGTACTACCTGCCTTCAGGTTGGGAGTTGGTCAACGACCGCTTGATGGGCGACATGAAGGGCAACGAGGATGCCAAACACCTCGACCTGCGTGACGACCGTGCATACTTCTACTTCGACCTCTATCCTGGCGACATTAAGACCTTCACGTTGAAGGCCAACGCCACCTACGAAGGCAACTACATGATTCCCGCCATTCGTTGCGAGGACATGTACAACGACGAGATTTATTATCAGATCCCGGCCCGTGGGTGTGTGGTGAAATAAAGGTGGTAATCCTTTGAATACTCCCAGTCCCCTTTAAAGGGGAAGCAGCTTAACAAATAGTAGGAGTTGCTCCCCCTTGAGAGGGGATTGGGGGGTAAAAGACTTGATTTCGTGAAAATGCCCGTAAGACATAAGAAATTAAAAATAATTCTCTTGGCTCTTGCGGGCCTTTTCATTGCCTTTCTATGCATCCCAGTGCCGCGCTTCGACAAGCCCTATTCGACGGTTCTGACGGCGAAGAACGGCGAACTGCTTGGCGCGAAGATTGCCGACGACGGACAATGGCGCTTTCCTGCAAGCAATAACTATTCCCCGAAATACATCGCATGCCTCTTGGAATACGAAGACCGTTGGTTCTTCTTTCATCCGGGCTTCAACCCTGTGGCATTTGTGAAGTCGTTCATCGACAATATGAAGGCAGGCGAAGTGGTGCGTGGCGGTAGCACCATCTCCATGCAGGTGGTGCGCATGTCACGCGACAATCCGCCTCGGACCTATGCTGAGAAGTTTTGGGAGGTCATCTTGGCCATGCGCTTGGAGCTGCACTACTCCAAGAGGTCCATCCTCGATATGTATGCTGCCAACGCACCCTTCGGAGGCAACGTGGTCGGCATTGATGCGGCGGCGTGGCGTTATTTCCATACCACACCCGATGAACTCTCGTGGGGCGAAGCAGCCACCCTTGCCGTGCTGCCCAACTCGCCTGCTTTGATTCACCCAGGCCGCTCCCGCGACCGTTTGGAGCAGAAACGCGATGAACTGTTGCGACGCATGCCCAATGCCGAAGCTTATATTCCTAAAAGGTTTCATGCCCCCAAACTCTCGATAGAAGACACCGAGTTGGCCATGATGGAGAACATCCCTGACCGGCCTTTCGATATGCCTATGCTGGCCTACCATTACCTCAGCGACCAGGACAAGCAACATCATGGCCAACAAATATCATCCACTATCGATTACAATATGCAGTGTTCGGTGATGGATCTTATGCATCGTCATCATGAGACCAACGTGATGAACAATATTGACAATGCTGCTGTATATGTTGTTGATTATCTGAATGATGAAATCGTGGTATATGTGGGTAATAACAGCGATGCCTCCGATGCGGCCATGGTCGATATGGTGAAAGCGCAACGCTCAACAGGCAGCATCTTGAAGCCTTTTCTTTTTGCCGCCATGTTGGACGAAGGCACCTTGCTGCCTGAGATGGTCCTTCCCGACATCCCAATGAGCCTTTCGGGTTTCACGCCGAAGAACTACAGCGGCGAGTATTGGGGTGCGGTGCCCGCTGACAAGGCTTTGCAAAACTCACTCAATGCGCCGTTTGTTCACCTTTTACGTGAATACGGACAACAGCGGTTCTATGGCTTGCTGAAGCAACTGCCGCTGAAGGGCATCGTCTTCGATGCAGAGCATTACGGCCTGTCGCTCATCGTGGGCGGTGGTGAGGCTTCGCTTTACGATATCACTAATGCCTATGCCAAGATGGGGCGTAAGTTGGCTGTACATGTGAATGAAAGCTATGATGCTAAGGTTGATGAGAAGGAGTCACCATTCTCAGCCGAGGCCATCGCCGAGACCTTCCACATAATGCAGGGTTTGACGCGTCCCACGAGCCAGATAGGGTGGGGTGGTTTTGCCTCCTCGAAGCAGGTGGCTTGGAAGACGGGAACCAGCTTCGGCTTCAAGGATGCTTGGGCCGTGGGGCTCACTGACCGCTATGTGGTGGGTGTATGGGCGGGCAACTCCGACGGCGAGGGTCGTCCCGGACTGACGGGTGTTGGTGTAGCAGCACCCATCTTGTTTGACGTGGTCGGCAAGCTGAATGACAGCTACCGCTATCCTGCCAATACTGCTGAGAGCCTTGAGATAGAGGTCTGTGCCGAATCAGGCTATCCCAAGTCGGAGTATTGTCCTGCGACGAAGAAAATCCATGTGCCCAACGTGGAGAATCAAACAGGTGTGTGCCCTTATCACAAGAAGGTATTTTTGGATGAAACGCGGCAGTTCCAGGTGCGCCCCGACTGCTATCCCGTCGACCAGAAGTGTTATGAGGTGTATTATGTGTTGCCGCCCGTGATGGAGTGGTTCTATAAGAAGCACTCCCCCTTGTTTAGGCCATTGCCCGCCTTTTATCCAGGCTGTGGCACCGCCCATCCCGACGAGGTGATGGCTTTCGTCTATCCCAAGAGCGACGCCAAGGTGAGCATCCCCATCGGCATCCGTGGCGACCGCCAGCAGGTCATCTTCGAAATAGCGCACCGCAACCCGCAGAAGACCATCTTTTGGAACCTCAATGACGAGTTCCTCGGCGCAACCCGCCTCAACCACCAGATGCCCATTGATGTGGAAAAAGGTACCTATCGCCTCCGTTGTGTGGACGAAGACGGGGTTGAGCTGAATAGGAGGATTGTGGTGCAATAGTGGCGGTCCATGAGCCCGTCGAAGGGCCGCATTTACCATGCATAAGCCTCAGCCGTCATCCACTTTCCCTGCACTTTCAGCACCCGCTCAATCACATCGCGAACAGCCCCTTTTCCGCCAGGTCGTTCGCTGATGAACTTGCTGATGGCCTTTACCTCGGGCGCGGCATCGGCGGGACAGGCGGGCAGACCTACGCATTGCATCACGCGCAGGTCGGGGATGTCGTCACCCATGAAGATGATTTCCTCGGGCTTCAAATCGTTTTCCTTTATGTACTCGTTGAGCTTCAGCACCTTGTCGGGGATGCCTGTGAACACATCGGTGACGCCGAGGCTGTTCATGCGGACTTCCATCGAGGGACAGATGGCACCTGAAATGACGGCCACATGATAGCCCAATTTGGAAGCCAACTGCAAGGCATAGCCGTCTTTCACGTTGGTGGCACGCCAGGGATGCCCGTCGTGGTCACTGAAGACAGTGCCGTCGGTCATCACACCGTCGTAGTCGAAGATGAAGGTGGTGATTCTGGAAAACATAGTGTCGTGTTCGCTCATGGTGTGGTCGTTTTGTGCTCCAAAAATAGGAAAATCTTTGATGCAGTAGAGTTAAATTTTTGCAAAACAGCTTTCATTAAGCAAAAAAGAGTAATTTTGCACACTTAAAACTAAATTAGAATCGGCCCTTCGACAGGCTCAGGGACCTTAGCTTTATTTATTTGTTGAGGGTGCCTGAGCTTGTCGAAGGCCCCGCAGTCAATAGAAAGTATGAGAATCAGACATCAAAACGATAATGTGGAAGAAATTGTGGCCGCGACCATCGAGGCCATGGAAGCCGTGAAAGGCAAGGACATCGTCACCCTCGACCTGAGGGAGATCACCACCGCTGTGACGGATTATTTCGTCATCTGCCACGCGCCCTCCAAGACGCAGGTGGATGCCATCGCCGACAAGGTGGAGGAACTGGTCTTCGAAAAGACGCACAGCAAGCCCTACCATGTGGAGGGTCGCGACAATACGGAATGGATTTTGATTGACTTCGTGGATGTCGTCGTCCATGTGTTCCTGGAATCGGCACGAGGCTATTATAAACTTGAAGAGCTTTGGGCCGATGCCGAGAGAATCGTGAAGGCGAACGAGGATTAATCGTTTCAAAATCAATTTTTTACAAATGGAGAACAAAGAGACTAAAGGGGCTGGCAACCATCCGAACCAGCCTGTTCAGCCCAACCAACCGAATCAAAAGCCTAATGGCAAGAGACGGTTCAACCTGATGTGGATTTATGCCATTTTGGCAATTGTCCTCATTGGTGTGAATTTCTTTGGGAGGGATACAAGCACGCCGCAGGAAGAAATCGATCAGGGAAAACTTATCGAGTTACTGGAAAAGCAGCAAGTGCAGAGGATTGATTTGGTCAATGGCAAGGATGCCGAGATTTACTTGAACCAAAAAGGTCTATCAGAGTATTTTCCCGAGGTGACAGCTACGGATAAGGGGACTACTTCAACGCCAAGCTATACCTATCGTATTGGCGACCTTGGCCGTTTCGAGGAGATGGTGGAAAATGTGCAGAAGGAAAAGGAAATTAAAGATCCGGTCTATATCAGCAATGTGGAACGAAAGAGTTGGGTCTCCGATTTCTTGATTGGCTGGCTGCCCTTTATTATCCTGATTGTGATTTGGGTGGTCATCATGCGCAGCATGGGACGTGGTATTGACGGTGGAGGCGGTGCTGGCTCGATTTTCAACATTGGCAAGTCGAGGGCGCAGCTTTATGACAAAAACACCAGTGTCAATGTGACCTTCAAGGATGTGGCAGGCTTGGAAGAAGCCAAGGTGGAGATTATGGAGGTCGTCGACTTCTTGAAGAATCCTGAAAAATACACCAAACTGGGTGGTAAAATCCCGAAGGGTGTGCTTCTGGTAGGCCCTCCCGGAACGGGTAAGACCTTGTTGGCCAAGTCAGTGGCAGGCGAGGCCAATGTGCCTTTCTTCAGCCTCTCAGGTTCCGACTTCGTGGAGATGTTTGTCGGTGTGGGTGCCTCGCGTGTCCGCGATTTGTTCAATAACGCCAAGTCGAAGGCACCATGCATCATCTTTATCGATGAGATTGATGCCATTGGTCGTGCCCGTGGCAAGAGTGCCCTCACAGGCGGCAACGACGAACGCGAAAGCACATTGAACCAGTTGCTCACCGAAATGGACGGCTTCGGCACCAATTCGGGTGTCATCGTGTTGGCCGCCACCAACCGTGCCGACATCTTGGATAAGGCTTTGCTTCGTGCTGGCCGTTTCGACCGTCAGATTTACGTGGAGTTGCCCGACATTGTTGGCCGTAAGGAAATCTTTGAGGTACACATGCGTGGCTTGAAGCTCGGCAACGATGTCGACAAGGACTTCTTGGCCAAGCAGACACCAGGCTTCTCTGGCGCCGACATCGCCAATGTGTGCAACGAAGCCGCATTGATGGCAGCTCGCAAAGGCAAGGAAGAGATTGACAAACAGGACTTCCTCGATGCCGTCGACCGCATTATAGGAGGTCTTGAGAAGAAAAATAAGATCATTACCCCCGAAGAGAAGAAGGTCATCGCCTTCCATGAAGCAGGTCATGCCACAACGAGTTGGCTGCTGCAATATGCCCATCCGTTGGTCAAGGTGACCATCGTGCCGCGTGGCAATTCGTTGGGCGCAGCTTGGTATCTGCCCGAGGAACGCCAAATCACCACCAAGGAGCAAATGTATCATGAAATGATTGCCACTTTGGGTGGTCGTGCTGCCGAGCAGGTGGTCTTCGGCCAGATTTCCACTGGAGCCTTGTCAGACCTCGAAAAGGTGACCAAACAAGCCTTCGCCATGGTGACTTATTACGGTTTGGATGAAGAAATCGGTAATTTGAGCTATTACGACTCGACAGGCCAGCAAGACTACAGCCTGACAAAGCCATATAGCGAGAAGACCGCCGAGACTATCGACCAACAGGTGAGTAAGATCATCGAAAAAGCCTATCAAGAGGCTGTCTCTATTCTTACTGAACATCGCGAAGGATTGTCGCAATTGGCCAATAAGCTTATTGATGAGGAGGTCATCTTTGGCGAGGACCTTGAGCAGATCTTTGGCAAGCGTCCTTGGAACAACTCTGAGGATGAGAAACTGAAAGACGCTGCCTTGAAAGCTGCAGAAAAACAACCTGAAAACGCATAAACGCCATGGCTTGGGACAACAAAGGAGAAAACAAGGATGCCACCTTCAAAGAGCAGATGCTCGCCAAAGTGCGCAATGCACTCATCGAGCGGCAGGAGGCTTTGTTTAAGGACATCGACCAACGCACTGAGACTTGGGTGCCCATCAAGGAGGAAGACGGTACAGCCATCACTTTTGTGCAGAATTTCAAGGAACATGGCGGCATCTTCATCTATTTGGAGAGCGAAGCGGAGTTTGCCGAATGCATCAAACAGTTGGCTCCTGAAAACGGATGGGAACCGCTGTGGTGTACAAGCCCCGAGATGCAAAGCCTTTTGGACAAATATGGCATCCCTCATACGGATAGCAAGGAACGCGAGCCCAAGCAGAAGCTTGTCAGCTTAACGGGTTGCGACTGTTTAGTGGCGCAAACGGGCAGCATTGTCCTTTCCGACGCGCTGACGCAGACCCGCGAGGCCTACGCTTTACCTGACATCCTGTTGGTGTATGCCACCACGGAGCAAATTGTTCCCGGCATGCGCACGGCTTTTCAGACCGTGAAACGGAAATATGCCAAAGACAAACCTTCGCAGTTGACCGTCATCACAGGGCCGAGTCGCAGCACCGACATTGAGCAGACCTTGGTCATCGGTGCCAGCGGCATTAGGCAGGTTGCTGTGTTTCTCGTTGATGAGGAATAATACTAAAAAAACCGACCGTCTATGTCATTCCCACGGGAATCTATAGACGGTCGGTTTTTTAGGCAATCATTTATTTAAATGTATCAATGATGTTTTCAATGCTGATGCCTTCAGCTTCAGCCGTGTAGTTGCGGATGATTCGATGCCGCAAAATCGGCACGGCCACACGTTGCACATCCTCGATGTCGGGCGAGTATTTGCCCGTCAGTAATGCGTTAGCCTTGGCACCAATGATGAGGTATTGCGAGGCACGCGGTCCGGCTCCCCAGCTAAGGTAACGGTTGGCCCATTCGTGAGCTTTCTCCGTGTGGGGACGCGTCTTGGCGACCAAATTCACCGCATATTCATACACGTTGTCGGGCACGGGTACGCGGCGTACCAACTGCTGGAAATAAAGGATCTCTTCAGGTGACAATACGGCATTCACTTCGGTCACGCTACCCACGGTAGTGCTCTTCACGATGTCGATTTCCTCATCATAGGAGGGATAGTCGAGCATGAGGTTGAACATGAAACGGTCCAGCTGGGCTTCGGGCAGGGGATAGGTGCCTTCCTGCTCAATGGGATTCTGCGTGGCCAAAACAAAGAACGGCTCCTGCAATTTATAGGTCTTACCCGACACGGTGATGCTCTTTTCCTGCATGGCTTCGAGCAGGGCAGCCTGCGTCTTGGGTGGGGTACGGTTGATTTCGTCGGCCAACACGATATTAGCAAAGACGGGACCCTTGATGAACTTGAATTGTCGCGACTCATCCAAGATCTCAGTGCCCACGATGTCGGAAGGCATCAGGTCGGGGGTGAACTGGATGCGGCTGAAGCTCAAGCCCAAGGCCTTTCCTATGGTGTTGACCAACAAGGTTTTGGCCAAGCCAGGCACACCGACAAGCAGCACATGACCTTGGCAGAAGATGGACAGGATGGTGTTGTGAATGATGTCATGCTGTCCGACGATGACTTTGCCGATTTCCTTGCGGAGGGTTTCATATTTCTCGACCAGTGCCTTGGCACCGTCGACATCAGATGCGTAGTTTGTCATTGAAAATTCCAATCGTAATAAAAATCATAATCTTTGTAAGCGTCGTCGAGGTGGATGTAGGCCTTGGCGGCTTTGTTGGCCACCCATTTGCCGATGGCTTGCTGGCGTTTCTGACTTAAAGCCCAGTTTTGGATAAGACTGTAGTCCTCTTTCAGGTTGGCCCGATGGGCTTCAGTCTTCCTCTTGACCATGACGAGGCGGAAAGCGTCGTTGTTCTCGTTGGTGGTCATTGGCACTGGGTCGCTGACCTGCCCAACATCGAGGCGGCTGATGACGAAAGCCAGATTCTTGTATTCAGGATAGCCTTGCTCGAGTTCTTGCATATCTTGCAGGCTGAGCCAGTTGCCACCTGTTGCGGCATTGCTGAGGTAACCGCCGTTGCTCTTTGAGTCGTCGTCGCTGTATTTCTTGCAAGCCTCTTCAAAGGTCATGTCGCCGTTGCGGATGAGTTGGGCCACCGAATCGAGTTGGAGTTGGGCCCTTTCTAAGGCCTCCACAGGTACTTTGGCAGTAAGCAGGATGTGACGGCAATTGACGGTCTCACCACGATGTTCGATGAGCTGGATGATATGGAAGCCAAACTGGGTCTCCACCACGTCAGAAATCTCGCCGTCGCGAAGGTTGAAGGCTACATTCTCAAATTCAGTGGCATATACACCCTTGCCGGCAAAACCAAGTTCGCCACCCTGACGGGCTGAGCCTGGGTCTTCGGAATAGAGTACAGCCATAGTGGCGAAGCTGCTCTCGCCATCAAGGATGCGCTTGCGTATCTGGTAGAGACGGTCTTTCACTTGCAGTTTCTCGTCGATGCTTACAGGAGGACGTTTCACAATCTGCACGATTTCATAGCTCGGGCTGACGGTCGGCAGGCTGTCTTTCGGGATCTCATTGAAGAAGTCTTTCACCTCTTGTGGCGTGACCACCACGTTTTCCATGATTTTGGATTGCACTTGCTCCTGCAGCATCTGGTCTTTCACTGCCTGCCGCACCTCTTCCTTGATTTCCGACATGCTCTTGCCGAACTGCTCTTCCATCTTCTCCTGCGAACCGAATCTGCTGACAAAATAGCGGATACGTTGGTCCATCTGGGACTCTACCTGCTCGTCAGTGACGGTGATACTGTCCATCTCGGCCTGGTTGAGCATGAGTTTCTGGAGGAGTAGCTCTTCCAAAATGTGGGCACGCACTTCCTTTCCTGTACCTTCAGCCATGCCTTGCATACGGTATTGGATGTATTGGTTTTCGATGTCCGATTGCAGGATGATGTTCTTTCCGACCACGGCCACCACCTTGTCAATCACCTGGGGCTGACGGTTCTGCGCCATCATCGGCAGTGCCAAAAGTGTAAAAACTATGATAATCCAGTTTCTTTTCATTATTTCAGGATTCAAAATTCAAGATTTAAAGATTCAAGATTCAAGATTCAAAATTATTCGACTCATTCCACATTCAGCATTCCACATTCAGTATTCCTCATTCCAAATTTGGTGATCCCACATAAATTTCGAATGCCTTTTCTCTCTTCGCTTTTTCATACAGCGCCGTTTGCATCTTGTCGATCAAAGCCTGTTTGCGTTGGGCTAAAATGACGCTCTTGATATTGTCGCGCACCATCTCCATCGGTGAAGTGCTTTCTTCCAAAAGGTAGTCCACGAAACGTACCATATAGGTGTATTCGTTCATGTCGAAACAAACGAACTTGTTCTTTTTTAGGAAACTCTCCGCGTTGAAAATCTCTATTGGGATGATGTTGGTCAATTCGTCCAATCGCATCCATTGGTCCACGTCAACGAAGCTTTTCACAGCGTAATAGGTGGCTTGAATGTCGATGTTTTGCAGCATCAAGGTGTCGGGGTCGCTCAGCAGCTTTTTGAAGTCGGCAACCTGCTTGCTGTCTTCTTCAAGAATGACATATGCCACGCGCACCATTGTGTTGCGCAGCTGGAAGTCTTCCTTGTTCTGTTCGTAGTATTCGGCAATTTCGTCTTCGCTGACGACGGTATCCAACTTTTGGTTGATGAGTTGACTTTCGTAGGTGTAGATGATAAGCGAGTTTCGGTATTCTTCCATCTGCTTGTCGAGGTCGAGTGCTTCCTTGTTGAGGTTGTTTTCAGCTTGATGGATTAGCACTTGCCTCTTGACCCATGAGTCGATGAAGGTGCTGACGCGCTGGATGCTGTCCATGGTAGGCGTGTCCTCTGGAATGAGGCCTATTAGGTCCGACTCATAGAGGTACTTGCCGTAGCACTCGGCTAAGACTACTTCCTTGGAACTTTTTTGGAAATAGTCGCAGCTTGCCAATAATGTGAGGAAAGCGATACCGATAAGAACGCCTAGCTTCTTCATTGATACATCTGCCTGACTTTATCCAACACTTTCTCGTCGATGGTTACAGGATAACGTTCCTTCAGAGATTGCACCCATTTCTGTTCCAGTTCCACTTGATAATCGGAGGTGACGAGGCCACGGGCTTCCTTGAGGGTCTTTTGCTCAGGCTTGCGCAGCTCTCTGATGCAAACGATGGTAGTCGACTGGTCAACGGTGGAGGGAATCTCGTTTCTCACACCGACTTTCCATTCGGTTTGGTCAACGAAGTTGTTGTCGCCTTTTTGGAAGTAGCTCTTGCGTACGAAGACACCAGGGATGGAGTCACGCTGAACAATGCTTCTCAAACTGTCAAGTTCAACACCGCTGTCCAAAAGTGCTTTCACTTTAGGCAACGATTCAGGACGCGCTATCGTGATAATGGATGCATAGACGCGGTCTTCCCACATGTATTTGGAGGCGTTTCGCTGATGGAATTCCTCCAGTCCAAGGGTGTCTTTCACAGCCTTGCTCCACACCTCCTTGTCCATCAAGTCGAAGAGCAGGATGCCATCTCTGTATTCCTGCACCAAAGCCTTGAACTCTGGATATTTCTCCTCTAGGTGAGCATCCGCGTAATCCATAACCACACCGTTGGAGAAACTTTCATACAACTGATAGGCGTAAGCGCCAGGTGAGCTGTACTTTTGCATCGTCATGTTCTCCTTGATGTAATTGACGAACTCGCTCACCTTGGTGGAGTTGTTGCCAATGCTGAATAATGTGGCATCCATGTCGACCTTTTCAGACGGCTCGTATTCCTTGCGCAAGATGGCGCTGTCGACAGTGGCTATGAAGGCTTCCAAGTTCTTGTCATTCTGCTTGAACTTATATTCTTTCTTTATCTGCTTCAGCACCACCTCTTCCGATTTCTTGGAACGCATATCCTTTTCGACGCGTTCGGCCAAGGCTTGCCTTTCCTTTTCAAACGTGTCAACGCCCGACTTGCCCAACAGTTTGATGATGTGGAAGCCGTAGTTGGTGCGGATGGGTTTAGCTATCTGTCCGATTTCCAGTGATTTGCAGACTTCGATGAATTCGGGAACGATGCGGCTGACGGTGAAGCTGCTCAGTGCACCGTCACGGCTGACTGTGCCCTTATCATCAGAGTATTGCTTTACCTTCTCGGACCAATTATTGCCGTCTTGCTCCATCAGCTCGTTGTAGATGTTGTCGGCCTTTTGCTTCATGGCAGCTACATCCTCTTCGGGAGCGTCATAGGGCAGTTGCAGGAAAATATGTGCGGCTTGGATACTGCCCATGGCATCGGTCACACTTTGCACCTTGATAATATGGTAGCCGTAACTGCTGCGGACAGGCATAGAAATCTCGCCTTCCTTGGTGTTGTAAGCGCCGGTCTCAAAAGGATAGACCATGTCGAAGACAGTAAAATAGCCGAGGTCGCCGTGGTTGCCGGGTCGTGCCGGGTTTTGGTCGGTGGCTTTCATGCCTTTGGCCGAAGGGTCGTCGGAGTATTTGTCTGCCAGTGCGGCAAAGTCAGCACCTTTGGCCAAAGCTTTCTTGCGGATGTCCATAGCTTTGTTGTAAGCCTTCAACGTGTCGGAGGGCAAGGCGTTCTTTTCGCAGCGAATCAGGATGTGTGAGGCGCGGATGTCCTTCAGTTTGCGCTGGTAGGCCTCTTCAAGTAGCTCCTCGGTGATGTCATCGCTGCTCATGAAGGGTTTTGCCAACTGCTTGCGGTAGCCCGCCAATTCCTTCTGGAACTTTGCGCTGGTGTCCAATTGCAGGCGCTCGGCTTCCATCACCTTCATGCGGAAGGTTGTGAAGAGGTCGAGATATTCGTCGACAGATTTCTTCTCAATGACATCGCTCTTGAGGTTGTTCTTGTAGTACACGTCGTTGAACTCCTTCACGGTGACGTCCTGGTTGCCAATGGTCATCAAGACCTGCTTGTCGAGTTTCGACTGGGCATTGGCAAAAAAGGTTGGCACGACAAATGCGGCCAACACAAACATTTTCAAAAAGTTGAACTGTTTCATTTCTGGTATTACTTGTTATATACTATCTATTGTTTCAATAACGAGCGTTGTAGGTAATTGTTATTTCAGGTCACCCTCCACTTCGAGGCCGTCGGTGAGGACGTGTAGGTCTCTGATGTTGACATTGTCAAACACGGCTTTCACGTTCTCTATTTGCCCCAAGTGGATTAAAAGGTGGCTTTCGGGTCGTTTTTCAATCAATCCGGCGGAAATTTTGTTTTTCAGTAGACTGAGAATGGTGGTGACCATGGTGTCGGTACCCAATCCAGCCGATACTTGTACCAATAAATCACTGCCCATCAATTCCTTGATGATTAAGTTGGCGGAGATGTCCTTCTTTATGATGCCCCAATCGAGCGGATAGCTCACGCGAACCGTTTTTCCGTCGACAAAAGCGAGGGAAATCGGTTGATTGGCTTTTTCTGCAATGATGTTTTGCAGTTCAGGGAAAGAAATGGATGCTTTCATTAACTTCTTTTACTATAATTCGGTGCTTCCTGTGTGATGGTAACATCGTGTGGATGGCTTTCGAGGATGCCCGAGTTGGTGATACGGATGAACTTGGCCTTCTTCAAGTCGTCGATGGTGCGTGAGCCCGTGTAGCCCATACCGGAGCGCAGTCCGCCAACCATCTGATAAACCACCTCGGAGAGCGTGCCTTTGTAGGGGACACGACCCGCGATGCCTTCGGGCACGAGTTTCTTCACGTCTTCCACGTTGTCTTGGAAGTAGCGGTCTTTCGATCCTTGTTGCATAGCTTCCAAGGAACCCATGCCACGGTAGGTCTTGAACTTACGACCTTCATAGATGATGGTGTCGCCTGGCGACTCATCCACGCCGGCGAAGAGCGATCCTGCCATGATGGAGGAAGCTCCAGCAGCCAAGGCCTTCACGATGTCGCCCGTGTAGCGGATACCACCATCGGCGATGACAGGGATGCCCGTGCCTTCCAATGCTTTGCATACCTCCATAACTGCGGTGAGTTGCGGCACGCCTATGCCAGCCACCACGCGCGTGGTGCAGATGGAACCGGGGCCAATGCCTACCTTGATGGCGTCGGCACCTGCCTCGGCCAAAGCCTTGGCGGCATCAGCGGTGGCGATGTTACCCGCCACGATGTCAATCTCAGGATAGTTGTTCTTCAAGTTGCGCACCATGTCGATAACTCCTTGTGAATGGCCATGGGCTGTATCGACAACCAAGGCATCCACGCCCGCATCGACTAGAGCTGCGGCACGTTCGAGGGTGTTGGCGGCAATGCCCACGGCAGCGGCTACGCGCAGACGACCGCGTGAGTCCTTGCAGGCGTTGGGACGCGCCTTCACCTTGATGATGTCTTTATAGGTGATGAGGCCGATGAGGTGGTTGTCCTTGTCGACCACAGGCAGCTTCTCAATTTTGTGCTCTTGCAAAATGTCGGAGGCTTTCTCGAAGGAGACCTCTGTCGTGGTGATGAGGTTGTCCTTGGTCATCACCTCGGCGATAGGGCGGTCGAGGCCACGCTCGAAACGCAGGTCGCGGTTGGTAACGATGCCGACTAGCACGTTGCGGCTGTCGACGACGGGGATGCCGCCGATATGATATTCGCCCATCAGGTTGAGGGCGTCGCGCACCGTGGCGTCGACGTGGATGGTCACCGGGTCGCTGATCATGCCGTTCTCGGCGCGTTTCACCTTACGCACCTCGGCAGCCTGTTTGCCGATAGTCATGTTTTTGTGCAGCACGCCGATGCCGCCTTCTTGAGCGATGGCAATGGCCATACGCGATTCCGTCACGGTGTCCATGCCAGCGGAAACGACGGGGATGTTGAGGTCGATATGGCGTGAGAACTTGGTTTTCAGGCTTGTCTCACGTGGGAGGACATTGCTATAGGAAGGGACCAACAGGACATCGTCGTAGGTCAAGCCTTCACCGATGATTTTTTCGTTATCAAGTGCCATTGCAGTTGGATTTTAATTAATCTGCAAAGGTACGGAAATCTTTGATTCGATGATACGAAGTGAGCCAAAATTTCGGTTGGTGGGGCAGTTTGTGGCGAAAAATCTTAGAAAACTTATTCGTAATGCCGAATTCTGACCTCAACTCCATCGTTTTCCAACTGTGTAGATATGCCGCTTACATCCGTCTGGCCATAATGATAAGGGAACAGCACTTTCGGCTTAATTGTCCTTGCCGCGTTAACTAGTTGTTCGACGGTCATCGTATATGGTTGGTTGCAAGGGAGGAAGGCGATATCGATGTCTTTGATGTCGGCCATTTCTGGGATGTCCTCTGTGTCACCGGCGATGTAGATTCTCAGTCCGTCAAGGGTGAGAATGAAGCCATTGTCCCTTCCCTTAGGATGGAACTGCTGGCGGCCTTCGGTAGTGTTGTAGGCTGGAACGGCATCAACAGTGAAATTGTCTGCCAGTTGGATCATGTCACCGTTGGCCATCACTTGACCATAGCCGAGCATTTCAGCACAGCGCCGGTTGGTAATTAGCTGGGTGTTGTCGCTTGTAAGTTTCTTGATGGCAGCAGTATCAAGGTGGTCAAAATGTTCGTGGGTCACGAAAATGTAATCTGCTTTGGGCATTGTGCTGTAGTCGATGACTTTGTCGCCCAACTTTGTCACGGGATCAATCATAATTTCTTTGCCGTCATACTCGATGCGGATAGAGGAATGGACCAAGGCGTGGAACTTGATTGTCTTGCTGCTCTTTGTAGTGAAGCTGTCGACTTCGTAGGTAGAGGTGTTGTCGGTCACGACAGGCTTTCCAACCTCTTTCCATGCCAAGATGCCGCCTTCAAGATTCACGACCTTGTAGCCTTCTGCCGACAATTTGTTGGCTGCCAGAGCCGATCTAACTCCGCTGCGGCAATACACTGCCACCGTCTTTTCGGTCGGAAGTGTCGCTTTCGCTTTTTCGACAAAGTCATCTTGTTTGATGTCGATGTTGAGTGCATTCTGGATATGTCCTTCATTGAATTCTTTTTCGGTTCTGACATCAAGCAACACCACATTGTTATCTGTGATGCATTCTGCGAACCTGTCGACATTGGCGTTTTCGAAGTTGTGTTGGCCGCAGGCCGAGGCCAAGCCTAAAAGAGCCAAAAAGCTTGTGAGGATGTTTTTCATGGTGTTTGTGTGTATAAAGTTTGAGGCGGTAAAGATAGGAAAAAGTTCCAAATGAGCACGAAATAGAAATTGCGAAAAGACCTATAAAGCCAACTACAAACTGGACAAGTTAAATTTGCGTTGTTTAATTCCTTTGACGAGTAATAACTATTGGCCGCTAGTTTAATTTGACGTGAAACTCCCCAAGTCTAAATTGCTTTGGAGAAATTCTCCCCACATTCTGAGCAAACAAACTTTACGGCGTCTAACTTGAGCTCTTTTAATATGCACTCTAAAACTTGTTATGCCTCGGTACATGACACTTTATGTTGTTGGATGGTTTTAGGGGTTGTCGCCCAATCCCCGCAATTGGGGCATTTCATCGGGAAATAGATTATGGTGGTGGTCATGTTTTCAGCATCGAAGGTTTTTCTAGTAATATATCGCTTCGCCTCGAAGTCATCGCCACAATTCGAGCAATGGAACATGGCAATATCATATCGATTCGCATCGAAGTCTTTGACATAATTCGAGCAATGGAACATGGTAGTATCTTTTTGTTGTTCTTTTTCCTTAGTTTCCTCTGTGTCTAATAGTATATATGATAGAATAATTTTAATAAGCACAAAAACGGATAGCAAAATATAATACAACCCTATTCTTGAATTGATGCTGAATGAAAAATGCGATTCAAGTAAACCTTTAATTGTACTATAAGATAAATGAAAGGTTGTATATATTAAAAACATGGAATAGATAGAAATGCTTATTATCTTCATCGTTTTTGAATCGCTTTTATCGAGATTATTCATATAAAGTATTTGTATGATTAAGACTATTATTATAAAGAGTATAATAGAGTAGAATGAAACAATAGGAATATAATCAAAATTTGAAAAATAGTTAGGCGTGGTTATCGCTTCTTTTGCAAATTTAAATATGGAGAAAATAAATGATAACCATTCAAAAACATCGCTTATTTGACCCAAAATATAACTTATCAATTGCTTGCCTGAAAGCGAAAACAATTCTGAAAAACTAGTGGCATCCCTAACAATACATAATGCCATGCTTCCAGTAATAGTTGCCAAACCAGAAAGACTACCAACTATAGGGGCGGAAACAATGTTGCAAATTGATGTGAAAGCTTTCTTCATATCGAAATAACAATGATAGAATAAAAAGAGGACGCAAAAGCCACCAAGTGGCTTTTGCGATTAATAGTGGAGATGGAGGAGAATGAACCTCCCGTAACCTCCAATTGATAATCAGTTGTTTACAGAATTTCAAGGACAATTGGTCGCAAATACGACACATTCTTCACACTGCAAAGATACGCAGTTTACTTTATATATAGGTGCCTTTTTTTGCAAAAAAACACGATCGATCCCCTTCTTTCCACGCATCTCCGCCAGGTCTGAAGATCCAGAAGACCCCATTCCGATCCCATCGGGATCCACTACTGTATCCCCGCGCAGTCCTCTGAGAAGAGGAACTCGTGAGAAGGATTACCATGCCAACGGAATCCCATTGTGATCGAAGACGAGAGGAAGGTCTTCTTCGTCATCGACAAGATGACCGATGATACGACTACGGCGATGAGGAGACTCGGTCCCCAGAAACAATCCCGTTGGGATCCATCCAACGCCGAAGGCCAGCGATGCTGTCGTGGACAGGTTCCTGTCTGAAGGGACATGGATGTTCATCGACAGGGAACGATCCCAACTGGATCCACCCCAGCCCAGCAGTATCTCCCACAATGACGACGGTTCGTGGGGACAAGGTGTCTTGACGGTTACGGTTTGTCGTTGGGAAATTTTCTGTCTCATCTGGATTATTATAATTTTGTATATTATGAAATAATCCAGCAGAGTCAGTTTTTTTCCCAGCGATCAACTTTAATAATAGGTATATCCATACAGGGTTAATATAATCCAACTGAAGCAGAGATGTTCCCACAGCAGTCAAATCCCAGACGGATCGATCCTGTTCAGCACAGACTTCGGTTCGAGATGGTTGAGTTCCGTTGGAATAAAAAAGGTTGTTCGTCGATGTGGACGATCGATCCCGCCCGATTGACAGTTGGCCAGCGGGACTCAAGGAGGACGGCCCCTGACGAGATCCAGATGGGATCGTTTTTGGTGAATGCCAAGGGCATCAGGAGGATCTTCGGGGTGTGCTGGACGAAAACTGTATAGCGATAAATCTGTGTGAAGGGTCGTAATGCGACTGATTCCGTGCTGGGATTAACCTTTGATTTAGTTGGAATGCGGGGAGGGCGGTGCGGATGAGAAAACTCCCAAACCAATTAGTTTTGGTCTGGGAGTTCTGTTCTGTAATGATGAAAAAGGAGAAGAGGGCTTATAGTTCAAACTCTTTCTTCACTCTCTGGACGGTGTAAGTCGAAACATCACACAGTTTAGCCGTGCGCCTAATGCTTGTACCTCGCTTGAGTTCTTTGATAACACACGCGTATTCTTTTGCCAGCGTTTCACGGCTCTTCCCCGTGCCTTTCGGCCTACCTAATCCTTCATGCCCGTGTTTGGCGATATATGCAGCACGGCCAGAGTTTAACCTAAACTTGATGTTCTCTCGTTCAAGCTGGGCGGCTGTACCTAACACCGCTATCATAATGGCAGAATATGGATTTTCCGTTCCATCATCATTAAAGATGGAAAGACTCTCCTTCTGGAAATGAATGTTGATTTGATGGTCTCGGCAGAACTTAACATTTTCAAGGACTTCATATACAGACCTTCCGATTCGGGAAAGCTCATTGCAAAGTATGATGTCGATGTGATTGGCTACGCAATACTCAAGGCACTCGCAAAGTACTGGGCGATCTGTGTTCTTTTTCGCGCCGCTGATGTGTTCTTGATAGACTTGTAACACATTTAACCCTGCGTTGCTTGCATAGTTCTGCAAATCTATCACTTGTCTTTCTGTACTCTGTCTGTCACCGACTGAAGAGACACGGGAGTAGATAACGGCTGTTTTCATATCTGTTTTACTTTGATTATGGTGCAAAGATAATAATTATATCTAAACCAAGCAAGTATTTTTGATAAAAAGTTTAGGTTTTTCTATATTACTATTTCATCTAAAAGTTTAGAAATAATTGTCACATTTGTTTGGTGATAATTACTCAAATTAAACTTTTCGCAACTCCTTTGTTGAAGATCCAAAGATATTCCGTACCTTTGTATCGTTATATCTAAACTTTTTCAATACATGGATGTTAAAGGTGTAGTTAAGGAACATGGTTTCACTCTTGTCCAAGTGGCCGAAAAATTAGGAATTACAAAAGGAGGATTGTCACAAAGCATTAACGGCAACCCTACTGTTGAGACACTGCGTTCAATCGCTGAAGTCATTGGATGTCAAGTTGGAGATTTCTTTCGGGATGAGGCAACTACACAGGTCTTCCCAGAACCAAAACTAAAATGCCCGTATTGCGGCAAGCCATTGGAAATCAATGTCACCAAACAGCACGGAGCATGACCAAGAACAGGAGACAACCTCGTGGTGAACAGGAACAAATCCCATCAGGATCCAGTACAGATCCAGCATCGTTCCTATTGGAGCGATTCCAACCAACGGGATATTCATCTCGAATGGAAGGATGATGTATTCATCCACGATCCCAAGGGGATCTTCTCCGTCTCCGAGATCAGATTTCCCGTTCAGCAGCAACCTGACTAAAGCCTTCAAGAGCATCATACAATCCCGATGAGATCAATCCCATTCGTGAATCTATCACAGATTTCTCTTTTCATTTTGTCGCTAAAAGAAATAGAGGAGTGTTCGGAAGCTGCTTCCGATTTCTCTACCATAGAGCAAATAGAATTGAAAACCGTTATCGATTCGTTTCTCCGATTGGAATGTGGTTTAGATGTCGGTTCCCAAAGTAGTAGTCCAAAGACGATTAGGAAGGATTCGCTTTGCATTGTTTTAGAAGCTGATGTTATAAGTTGAAATCGGAGTGCATAAGAAGACCATACTTAAGGCTATGTTCGGAAGCATCTGACGCGAGTATTAAGTTAATATATAGAACTACTAACATTCATTCGCATCTTTATATGGATACATGCTCTTAATTGTGCAAAGAAAAAACAGAGTGTAATCTATTGATTTTTTAATGATTACAAATAGTATTGATGTGACGGTTTTTGCATGAATACACGACATTCAGTAGTTCGAGGCCGAGGACGGCTCGACTTGAACGGGATCCCATTGGGATTAATTGATCTCCAAGGCTGAGTTGTCGGATCAATAAAACATATAATCATCACTAAATCAACACAATAAAAAACCCAACAACATGCCTCAAGCTGCATATATATGACTGAGAAGTTCTTGTGTGTCAGTAATATAATTACATTTTTCAAGCTTAAAGTCGGTAGGATAGTATTTCAATCCCAGAGGGATCTGGAGGTCAGAATAATAGTACTTCCGTAGAACATTATTGTCATTTTTGATGATGGTTTGAATGGTCTTGTACGAAATCTCGATACCCTTTGATTTACACAGATCCTCTAATTGTCGGGTTGACAAATTAGGATTCTGATAGTGAAAAAATAGGACTTGACGATGTTCCAGTTCCTTTTTGCTGGGAAAACTCATATCATATCTATCACAAAATTGTAATAGTCTTTTCTTGGTGATATGGATCGAGTTTTCTCTTAATGCAGAAATAACATCTTCTATAGATGTTATCATAGGTTTTAATCCATTGTTTTCGATGGCTTCGGCGATCCTGTCATCGGTATGGTCTTTTCTGGCTTGACCCACTTTTTGTTGTACGCTCATAGAATCATCATTAAAATATGCCATATTTACCTTCATCTTTTTATTGCTTTTTATCGGTGAATGAGGGTTGACCATTATGTCTTTGGCCATAGAGAAGATTGCAGTATTCGACATTTCTCCATCTGAATTGTCATAGAAATTCAGAACATCATGGACAATGGCAATAACAAGCCCTTCCAGTGTAATGTTCGGATTGACCGCCCTAAACTGGATGGCATCCTTAAACAACTGGCCGTGTCTCTCGCCGATTTTTACTATATTCTTAACCATTTTCCTTTTATCTTTGTCAAATTTGTATCTCAAAGGATTTACTATGTAATATTCTGTGTTGGATAAGTTGCAATAAGATTTACCACGGAAGTCTATCTGTGTCTCATAATAGAATGGGTATTGAGGAAGGTGTTTCATCAAAAAATCACCTCTTCCCATAGTATTGAAATCGTTCCAGAAATCCCTAGACAGCGAAGCTTCACCTGCTTTTATATGGGTGTTGGTTGATTTTTGAGCTTTGGTAAGTGGGATGTTACAGGGCTTGGTACATTCTTCAGGGACATCATGCATTATTCCAGTACAATCATATTCATGATCGGGATAATTACAATTTGAAGTGTAGAAAATTCTATGACAATCGGAGCAGCGTTTGTCTGCAAGATCCTCTATCCCTTCAATTACCATGTTATAAGCAGTTCTGAAATTGTTTTCGCCACAGATAGGTTCCTTAAAGCAGATGTAGAAGTGATACTTGTTTTCTCCATTCTTTTTGTGCGAATAACTTGTATGCCAAAAGGTTGGCTTGAATTTCATTCGGGTGATTATTTCCTCTGCATTAAAACAAGAGTGATCAACATCCACAATAATAAATTGAGTGGATAGATAATTCTCGCTCATATAATGGTCTTTTCTGACAAAAAAACTATCCTTGAAGTTGTATGTAAAAATATGACCATTCAGAGCATAGTTCACGATTTTGTCTAAAGAACAATCCTCTGTATAGAATTCAAGGTTTTTTAGATTAAAAAGAACAGGTTTGTTTTCAAACGAATTTAATGTTCTGGTTATTAACATGATAGAAGTTTATTTTGTATAAAAACCAAAGCAATAGAATCATTAGGCATATCAACTAATATGCTTGTAACTGCATTTAATCAGGTGTTGTAAGGTACTAATCCATGAGGATTATTGAATTGTTATTATTGTCAGCGTATCAAGAGGGTGTGTCAAAACTATGAAAATGGCCATTTTTTAATCTGTAACTAACTGATTATCAAGTGTCGATTTTCTTCAAAAGTGACTTTTGACACACCCTCTTTTGCGCAAAACTTATGCTGCCATCTGTGTCATTTCATCACCGACATATCGCAAAGTTCCATCTCGCAATCCTTTCAATATTTTTCTTGCCATCTGTACAGACAACAGATCACTTGGATCCTTTCCAAAAGTTTGCAATTCTTCTAAATGCACGACTGGCAGATGGTTGTATTTATCACCTAATGGCAAGGGGGAATGGAATGATTTGTCTCCTACGATGTAGAAAAGATATTTTTCTGTAACCATCACATTAACCCATCCTTTGAGGTATCGTTTCATTTGTATTCTTTTCACTGTGTGTATTTCACATGGTTGGAAATAGCCTAATAATTCTTTCTTGCAACTGTAGTACTCTACCTTTTTTTCATGGTATTCTTGGCGATAGTCAGGATGGTATCTGTATTCTTGCTCCTTGTCTCTCATGTTTTTCGCACGCTTGTTGAAACTGAAGATTGCTAATGAGAGCATTTCCGTGGTTACGATCCCTGCTTTGAGGCATTTTTTCATTGCATTTGATGTTTGCATCTAATGGGTTGTTTTAATTAAACTAAAATCGTGTTGGTGCAAATATACGGATTTGCCAAGAAACAAAAAAGAAAACCAAGCACATTTCCAGAAATTATTCCGTCGTTTGTAGATTCTTTTATATATTTGCACCGTCAATAGTTCGCCCGAGTAGACTTTATTCGAGCGGATTATTGATAGGGCGTTTTAGCGTGTTGCCTCTCACTTGAATCTGGACAATTCTTGGCCGAAGGTAATGAGCAGAAACGCCCGCGTCGAATGATATTATTGTCCCATAAGGGAAAAATATCATATTGGCGTGGGCAATGCTTATTATTCGGTCATGGCAGTCCAGAGCCAAAGGAGGTAATGAGCAAGTTGTGTTCCCACGCCTTTTCCATTTGTAAATGTTACCAATCAAGGGAACTGAACGGCACAAGAAGTTGCGCACGATTACAAATTAGTGCATACTGATATGGGACTATTGGATCGAATATGTGATGCCATCCTGGGTGAAAGCCAGTCAAATGACAATCGTTACTATGACGATGATTACGACGACACCCCAATTAGGCGGCAAGGACAACCGACAAGAGTCAGGGTAACATGGAATGGCTATTACAGAAGCACATCTGGATACACTTGCCAAGCCCATGTGGATGAAGTGATACCAGACGAGATGTACAGAAGGTTAAGTTGTGATTGCGAGGCTACGAACAGGTTTTTAAGAAGGGTCATTTATGATTGTGAGGAGTTGGAAAGCAATGTCAATTTGCTTAATTTCGAGGGATATGTTTAACTGATAGGATTATGAGGGCATTGTTGAAAATTGCAATCGTGGCCATTTTTTGCTGCATTGCGTTCTTTCTGATTCGTATTGTCATCAGGGTGATTGATGCGGACAGAGAGAGCGGAAGATTAGACCGTTTACGACAGCGGATCGAGAGACCTGTTGATCGTTCCGATTATTCTGCGGAGATTTCAGAACTCACTATAGAGCATAACCAAGATAGAAACGGTGAATATGGCATGTATGTCAATTCCACACAGACTTGGCACAACCTAAAAGGTGTAACTTGTTACTCTGTCCTTCGGTTCTTTGATGATCAAGGAAACCCATTAAAGGGGAAGACATTCAGGGATGATGATGGAGATTTCTGTGTCACAGCCACATTGGTTTCTGAGGACAAAAAATGCGAAAACGATCAGCGTATTTTTGTCCCTTATTCTGAATTTGACATTCCTAATGTTGGCACTGGCCATTTTCTATGCGACATTAGACTTTACATAATTAATAATAATGATGAGATAATCGAATTGGCATATTCAAAGCCGTGCAGGTTTCATATAACACGATAGTATAACAATCATTTATATAAACAATAAGAATATGATTTGGGATTATTCACACAATCGTCCTTATGGACAACATCGAAAAACAGCCATTAGCCCTGAAAACTTCCGTAAAGAAGTAGAAGAATGGCTTGTGGGAGAAAAAGGCCAGTGGCTCCATGATGAAAACGAGTCTGAAGAAGTAAGAAGTCGCAAAGAAGATATTATCAATCAAAACATCAAGTACGCTTTGGAAACGGTTAATTATGACCTTGACCAGTTCATGCTAACTCATGCCTACTATCAGATTACCGATCCTTATGTGAGAAACTGTTTTTTGATATATGAGTGTCTTATTCATTCTCCATCCACCAATCTCATTCAGTATAACATGGATGAATACGCTGAAGGCTATGACATCCATATTCTAACAAAAGCTGAAGATATGCGTTGGGGCAACAAAAAAGATGTCTCTGATGCCGACATCATGTGCCGCTATTACTTCTGTGAGACGGAAGAGGATATATGGGACATCTTCGCCGATGGCGTTGGCAACATATATGAATTATGCCGTTGGTACAGAAAAGAGAGCAAAGATAAAGCGATGCAAGCCCTCTTGTACATTTATGGAGATAATGACAAATTGGTGAACGCTGTAACAGGTAAAACCTATTTGGTTTGTCCAGAAAGCGTTAAAGAAGAGGTCGTTTCTATCTTGACGGATGAATTTTTTGAGGGGATGTTTGACAGCTTCTTCAATGAAGACAATTATGAACGGGCTTTGATAGCATGGGAAACTGGAATTCCTGAAATCCGAAAGGAATTTGTCAGGAACGATCATGCTGTGAAAATGTTGAAAAAGATATTGTCACAATAAACAACTATAGATATGACTAATAAAACGACCGATTTTCAGAGAGACATGTTTTATGACATATACAAGACAACGCTTGGGGCGATTCTCTCACGCAATGAATTTGCATTTGGCTCAGGCAAGGAACAAGCTGTTCTTGACGCAGTAAAAATCGCAAATGTTTCGGTGGAACTTCTTACCGATAACGATGGATTGAAAGAACCGTCTATCATCATGGGGGATATTGATAATGAATGGGAAACAATAAAGAAATCATTGGAATAATAGTTGTATTCTGATGATTATCTTATAGTTGGTTTAATTCATCAGTTGTGATAGAGTGTTATGAAGGGAGAAAATGTAATACTGATGGGATGGGATTATTACATCACGATGAATGATTGAAGGCTCGTGTTCTGCAAGGAATTGCTGATGAAAAAAGGGAATATTATCATCTTGTGTCAATATTTGGCACAGGGCAATATGTAAATTTGCAGCGTGAAAACTACATAAAAAACAAGATATATGGCAGGCAACAAATTAAATCGCTATCTATGGCTGATCAACACCATCAGGACTTTGGGACCAATATCTTATGACCAAATCAATGAGTGTTGGCTTCATTCAAATTTAAACGAATTTGGCGATGGTCTTCCCAAGAAAACCTTCCGAAATCATTTGGAGGCAATCCAAGAAATTTTCAATTTGGAAATAGTATGTGAGAGAATAGGAGGATACAAGTATTCAATTCGCGAAGACGAGCAGCAAGACCATTGGATGTCCGCTTTTCTCAATACACTTTCCATTCAAACTGCCATAGAAGAAGATCCTCACATGAAGGACAGAATCATCAACTACGATGTAAAGTATAACCTGCTTCTGCCTTTGATGGTTCAATTAATCAAACACAGGGCGGTGATACAATTCAGAATATTCATTTCATTGGGAGAAGCACGAAATGATCCGTCAATGAGAGGTTGTGATGACATAAACTATACATATTGCCACTATTGTCCATTGGGGATGCTTCAAGTTGCAGAACATTGGTATATCGTCGGTATATTCTCGGACAAAAGCAAATACGCTGGCTGCATTGGGACATTTAGGTTTGATGATATGTCCGAAGTATGCGAAATGGTTGGAGAAACAGTCGCAAATTATCCCGAAAACTTCTCACTTAAAAAGTACATTGAAGAATTTGATCCAAATCGGCTTGAAAACTATTTCCATCAAGATTTTCTACTCTATTCGGATTTGGTCATGCAAGGAATCAAGACCCTCTAACGCCATTAAACTATAAATGATAAAAACCAACTTATTTTAACTTGAGCCACAAATTGGCTCAAGTTTGTTTTTTCTTTGCACCGTAATTCCAAAACAAGGAGTTATTGTCCCTTGTCAGTTTTGAAATGGTGCATGAAAAGCGGAAGCCGAAAAGCTAACAGAGTAGGCGAAAATAGAAGTTGCGCACGATACGAAAATAGTGCATGAAATCATGGCATTTCCAAGAGAATTTGTCGATTACGGCGTTGTGAAATTAAACCAGTTTGCAGGCTACAACGGCGTGTCTGTGTACAAAGGCCAGTATGACTACAGAAGCCTTGGCGGTTTTTCTGGCAGTGCTTCTGCTGAAGACGCGAGATGGTCAGGAAACGCAATCATCGTAACGATGAGAGACGGTGAAGTTAGGCGTTACACGGATTTCGGTAGTTTCGACAGAGTTTAAAAACACTGATTTATGGGGTGCGTCAAGACTCTCGCTTTGGCGTACCCCAAAGACAAAAGAAAGAAATGTTAAATAATTGATTAATAAAGATTTAGTTGTGGGTGCAATCAAAAGTCTATTAGCTGGAGCCATCGGCTACGGAATCTCCGAAATATCAAAGTCGCATCCCGTCAGGGATGCCATCAACAATCATTATGACAGAAAGGTCTCGTTGGAAGACCTCATCGACGAGTACGCCAGAC
>JAEEGJ010002865.1_pt1 | contig 75366 bp, 59 predicted proteins | sample 8958761 | NCBI WGS metagenome assembly JAEEGJ01 (sample SAMN16246546, study PRJNA631951) | gut metagenome | biome: gut microbiome; feature: rumen; material: RS-attached | host: Bos | place: Iran: Karaj | collected 2018-10 | reverse complement strand
AGTGTATCGTACCACTCTTTTACTTCATCTTCTGACGCTCCCGCAGGAAAACGTCTGCCTTCAAGCTGAGTTCCGATAGTTACAAGTTCCGAGATGTTTTTCTCACTTGTACTGATACCGCTGCTACCAGACGTGCAGAACGGGATAACTGTTTTCTCTAAGAAATCATAGCTTTCAAGGAAGGTGTCTATAATGCGTGGTTCCTGTCCCCACCATATTGGGAAGCCGAGGAATATTGTATCATAGCTGTCAATGGAAGAAATAGGATCAACTATCTCAGGACGTACTGATTTATCATTCTGCTCCTGATTAGCACGGCAGGAAGCGTTATTGTATTCAATGTCCTCGTCCGTGTAAGGTACAGCCGCTTCGATAACATAGCTGTCAGCATTTGTAATGTTTATCAGATACTCTGCTATCTTTTCAGTGTTTCCTGTGCGTGAGAAGTAAACTACAAGAGTATTGCTCTCTGTGCTATCGGTTGCTTCTGCTGTTGCGTTGTTTTCCACTGTAACTTCGGGAGTAGTTTTATCTTCTTTCGTCGTAGCAGTTGTAGTTGTATCCGTTGTCTGTTCCTGCTGTGTGGTTGTTACCTGCTGTGATGATTGGTTGTTGCTATCTGAACTTCCACAAGCTGTAAACGATACTAAGCAAGTACCTGTAATAATAGAAAGCAGAATTTTACTTGTGATATTCATTAATGAGTTCTCCTTTTATGATATTGAAAGTGAAACCGTGACATCTCCGTCACCGAGCAAGGTTTTCAGTTCTTCCTGTGTGATATTATTGATGTGACCAAGCTTTGTGAAATCCCATGTATTCTCGGCGTAATATATCGTGATCTTGTTGCCCTGATACAGAATAATGTCACCCGGTACTGTTGTGATCTTTTCATCATTTTTCGGTAAACTTTGAGGAAGATTGCCGACCTTTTCAAAATTGCCGTAATCGCTCATATCTACGGTAATATTGCCTTGCTTCAAAAGTTCTGTCAAAGCCTGAGCCGAGCTGTTATCTTCAAGAGTTGCTGTAAGCTCCGTACCATTTACTGATATTTTCAGCTTATTGTCAGACTTTTCTTCGTTCAGAGGAAGTGTGTCATACCACGCTTTTACATCTTCTTTTGCAGCACCCGAAGAGAAACGCCTACCTTCAAGCTGATTGCCTATTGGCACAAGTGCCTTGATATTTTTCTCACTTGTGGCAATTCCACTGCTTGCAGATGTACAGAACGGAATAACGGTCTTATCCGAGAAATCATAACTTTCAAGGAGTGTATCAATAATGCGAGGCTCCTGTCCCCACCAAATTGGATAACCGAGGAAGATAGTATCATAGCTGTCGATAGAAGCTATCGGGTTTGCTATCTCAGGACGAACCGACTTGTCGTTCTGTTCTTTGTTGGCGCGGCAGTTATCGTCCTGATATTTTATGTCCGCATCGCTGTAAGGTACAGCCGCCTCGATAACATAGCTGTCTGCATCAGTTAACTCTATAAGGTATTCAGCAATCTTTTCGGTATTTCCGGTACGCGAGAAGTAGATAACAAGTGTATCATTGTCAGAAGCGGTATTCGGATTTTTCAAAACTTCACGCCTCATCAGGCAGAGGTCATATACGTCCCAGCGGTCATCACCGTTCAAATCATAAGGCTTTCCTGTCAGATCTTCTTCCACAGGCTTAGCAAGAATGAAGCCCTGCAAATTTCGTACATCCTGAATCGTATATGTTGTTTTTTCTGTCGCAGCTGAAAAAGCGTCGGCATCTGCTGATGTTTTTATCGTACCGCTTGTTGTCATCATAGCTGATACAGCGATAACTGTTGATGCAAGTATAGAAATCAGCTTATTCATAAAGCACCTCCGTGTTCTATGTTCCATATGAGGTTATCGAGCTTATCAAGCACAGCCTGTTCCTTGTGTATCGTATCGAGCAGATCTTTCCGTGTTTTACGCAGGATACGAATCTTTTCGGCACAGCAACAGTTGTTCTCACAGCGTTTGAGGAATGACTCAACCTCTTCATCTGTCATACCTGAGCTTTTCAGTAAGTCGGCAAGCTCCTTATTGGTTATTTCGGGTATTGTCACCTTCATTCGATCACCTCCGCAAAAAACAAAAGAGTACAGGTTTATGTCCTGTACTCAGTATAACATATATTTCTCAATATGTAAAATGCTTATATTTCATACTTTGGTATGCTCGGAATGTATACTTTTGATGTATTCAAGGAATTTGCCTGCCGCACCTGCATATGGGCTCAGCTTCTTCCAAGCAAGTACCGATGTCATGAAAAGTTCTGGTTTCAGCGGACGGAATGCAAAACGTGCAGGATCAAACATATCCACTGCTCCCTCAACTGCCAGAACACAGGCAATGCCACGTTCCGCAAGCGGTGCTACATTGTCGATCAGATTAAAGGTTGCTACAATATCAAGCTCAGAAACCGGATATTTAAGCCATTCTTCTATCTCTCCGCGCAGAGCATTACGGCTCGTCACCACAAGAGGAAGTTCTCTGAGTTGTTGCCGTGTGATAGCCTTCTCGGACGAAAGTCGATGATTCGCAGGAAGAAGAACGCCCCATACTTCCTTAGTCGGAAGACGCAAATAATCGAACTTCTCTATATCTATCGGCTCCAACAGGAACCCGAAGTCAAGCAGACCGTGTTCAAGCCTTTCCTTAATAAGGTCGGCTGTTCCTGTAATTATCTCAAAACTCACAAGCGGATAGCGTTCACGGAAATGCTCTATCAGTTCAGGAAGAACGCTTGCTGCCTTTAGTCCGCCGCTACCTACGGAGATAACTCCGCTGATTTCCTCCTGTTCACGGAACTCACTGTCTATCTTGTTCATCAGCGACACAACTTCCTCTGCACGTCTGCGGAGCATAACGCCCGAATCGGTCAGCGTGAGTCGCTTGCCTCTGATGAATAACGTTGTGTGAAGCTCGTCCTCAAGCTCCTTCATCTGACGGCTGAGTGTTGGTTGTGTCACATGAAGTACCTCGGCGGCTCTTGATATGTTTTCCTCACGGACTACCGTCAGGAAATATTCCAGTAATCGCAGTTCCATTTGCTCGCTCCCTTGTAAGTGATTTATAGGTTAATTATATCATATAACAGAGAAAAGGTCAATTGATATAAAGGGAGTATAATGAATGATATAAATAAGCCCTGCCCCATTGGAGCAAGGCTTTTTTATTATAGCCGCAGCTTATTGAACTGCAATGACCTTATATCCGAGAGCTTCGATCTCTTTCACCAAAGTTTCATCGGCTACTTCTTTTTCATACTTTACAACTGCTTGTTTCTTTCTGAGATTGAGTTTCGCTGAAACGCCGTCGATGTTATTGATTGCGCGTTTCACACGGCTTGTGCAGCTTTCGCAGTGCATACCGTCGATCTTGAAGACTTTCGTATTAATGATCGTTCCCGAGAGCTTTTTGTCAGGTTCCTTTATAGTTGAACCGCTGCCGCCACAGCAACCGCCTTCACCTTTCAGATGCTTCATTGAACTTCTTACTGCAACGATCAGAATTACAGCCAATACAGCAACGATAATAAAATTTCCCATTCTTATTCCTCTCCGATAAACGTGTAATCCTGAGCTTCTATAGCTGACTTGATAACGTCAACAGGTACTTCTTTGCTGAGTGTAATAACAGCGGTATTTGTGTTATGGTCGGGTGTGGCACTTTCGATACCGTCTATGGCTTCAAGAGTTTTCTTAACTCTTGCCTCACAGTGTCCGCACATCATACCTTCGATCTTTAATGTCTTTGTCATAGTTTTTTCCTCCGTTTTTGTTATTTTGTGTTTTATTATCTTATCATGACTTGCGTCATGTATCTTGACTAAGTTCAGTCTGAGAGCGTTCATACACACGCAGAAGCTTGACATAGCCATAGCTGCCGCACCATATGCAGGCTTCATCTCAATACCGTACAGACCTATTGCAAGTGGGATGCACACTGCGTTGTATATGAACGCCCAGAACAGATTTTCGTGGATATTTCGTATAGTTGCACGACTGAGTCGTATCGCAGCAGAAACATCGGTCAGCCTGTTCTTCATAACAACAATATCTGCCGCATCTATGGCAACATCTGCACCAGCGCCTATCGCAATGCCCGTATCAGCCGTAGTCAGTGCAGGTGCGTCGTTAATACCGTCACCAACCATAATGACCTTGCCCTGCTTTTTAAGCTCGGATATTTTCTTTGATTTACCGTCAGGAAGAACTTCTGCGATAACATTGTCAACGCCAGCCTGTCTGCCTATGGCATTTGCTGTGCGCTCGTTGTCGCCTGTGAGCATATATACGTTTATGCCCATCCCTTTCAACTCTTTGATTGCCTCTGCCGAGTCGCTTTTTATCGTATCTGCAACAGCGATGATACCAATGAATTTACCGCCTTTTGCAAACAGCAGGGGAGTCTTTCCTTCATCGGAAAGAGCGGTAACTCTTGTGGTAACGTCGGAAGGTATCTCATACTTCTGCGAGATATATTTATAGCTTCCTCCTTCGAGGATTTCACCGTCAAGTATTGCCGAAAGACCGTTTCCTGCAAGAGCCTTGAAATCATCAACTTCGGGAATTGTCATACCAGTTGTTTTATCTGTGACAGCCTTTGCAAGAGGATGTTCACTTTTGGCTTCAAGAGCAGAAGCGTATGTGAGAAGTTCATTTTCTGTGATGCCATAGGGGATAATATCTGTTACATCGGGCTTGCCCTCGGTTATAGTTCCTGTCTTGTCGAGTGCAACTATATTTGCTCTGCCGACAGCTTCGAGTGAAGCGGCGGTCTTGTAGAGTATGCCATTTTTCGCACCCACACCGCTTCCAACCATAATCGCAACTGGAGTTGCAAGTCCGAGAGCACATGGGCAGCTTATAACAAGCACAGATATGGCTCTTGCAATGGCAAAGCTGAATTCATTACCAGCTATCAGCCAGCCAATCAGTGTCAGCGCAGCAATTGCCATAACAGCAGGAACGAAAACGCCTGATACCTTGTCCGCGATCCGTGCAATAGGTGCTTTTGTAGCAGCTGCATCTGATACTGTTTTTATTATCTGCGAGAGCGTAGTATCTTCGCCGACTCTTGTAGCACAGCAGCGTATATATCCTGATTTGTTGATAGTAGCTGCCGAGACAGGCGAGCCTTCTTCCTTGTCAACCGGTATGCTTTCTCCTGTTAGAGCAGATTCATCAACAGAAGATGTGCCGTACACCACAACTCCGTCAACGGGAATGCTTGCACCCGGCTTTACTGCGAAAATGTCGCCCTCACGGACTTCCTCGATACCGACTTCATGTTCTTCACCGTCACGATAGAGGACTGCCGTTTTCGGAGCGAGTTTCATAAGACCTTTCAACGCATCGGTAGTACGCCCTTTTGACATGGATTCGAGCATTTTTCCCACAGTGATAAGCGTAGGTATCATCGCCGCGGACTCAAAATATAGATTCATTCCGTATTTCATAACAGTATCATGCTCGTCGTTGCCCTGCGCTAGAATCATTATGAACAACTCGACCAGCGAATAGCCAAACGAAGCGCTTGAACCGAGAGCAACGAGCGTGTCCATATTAGGGTGACCGCTGAAAAGCGATTTGAAGCCGTTAGTGAAGAATTTTGCGTTTATCATCATAATGACGATAGCGAGAAGCATCTCGAATACGCCTAAGAATACATGATTGTCAAAAGCCGCCGGGGCAGGAAAGCCCCACATCATATGCCCCATTGAGAAGTACATCAGTACTAACAGCACTATCACGGACTTGATCAGACGTTTTCTCAGTTTCGGTGTTTCGGTATCTTTGAGCATTTCGTCATTGGCTGACGCTGCTTTAGTCTGTGCGCCCTTTTTGGTAGCACCGTATCCTGCATTCTCAATGGCTTTGATTATGTCTGCTTCCGATGCTGTGCCCTCAACTCCCATTGAATTTGTGAGCAGACTGACCGCACAGCTCTGAACTCCAGGAACAGCTGATACTGCTTTTTCAACTCTTGCACTGCAAGCAGCACAGCTCATTCCTGTTACATTATATTGCTCCATTTGAGCTCCTTTCATATTATTTCATTATCTTCTGCAATGTAGTTACAAGCTCATCTATGACCTCATCTTTTCCTGCACGAATATCATTGACCACACAGCTCTTCATATGCGATGCAAGAAGTTCCTTGTTGAAGCTGTTCAGTGCGCTGTTTATAGCCGATACCTGTGTCAGTATATCTGGACAGTAGGCATCGTTTTCAAGCATCTTTTCAACTCCGCGCACTTGTCCTTCAATTCTTTTAAGACGGTTCATCAGCGATTTGAATTCTTCCTCGCTGCGTTTTTTCTTGCGTTCGCAGCAGGTTCCTTTTTTTTTCTGCTCAGATGTACAGCAACATTCTTTATCTTTCATGAAAAGCACTCCCTCTTTTTATATACCCTCACGGGGTATCTCGTTGCTATTATTATATACCCTTATGGGGTATTTGTCAAGAGCTTTTAAAAAATCAATTCTTCCGAGGCAAAAAAGAAACCAGCTCCATACGGAGCTGGTTTCTTTAATAGCTTTGTACCACCAATATGTTTTGTGCGATTTTTGATTGTAAAACAGTAACACGCAACTGCCAAACTGCAGCCCAATATGGTTCCTACCATTCTACTTTTATCTTCGTTTTAGAGTAATGGTTTTCAGGGATCGCGTATTCGTATTCAATATTTATGTTTTCCACATCATATTGAATATAATATCTCATGTTCTGTGTATCATCAGGATTGAGTTCGATTTCTTTCATGGTATTTGATTCAAAATCGTACTCAGTGGTATGTAGGTCAATTGTATTGCTTTCTTCATTCATTACAGGTACCTGGACAATTACCCGTTCATCACTTACATAGAGAGAGGAAACTTGTGGATTGAAGTCCGGTTCAAGAGTTATGAACTCATTTTTTTCTTCATCAACAAGGTATAAGCCCTTTGTAGTATCCATAAAGGTCTTTCCACGTACATTAAACAGTCCAAAACCATTTTTCTGTCCTGGACTGAATAGATTTTTGCGGCAGCACTGAGTTATATCTCCGGTTGACTCATCTATTCTGAATACAGCAACATCTCCGCAGTATGGTTCTTCCATAGTACACCAGTCGTATATTCCAATAACATAAACACAGTTATTCTGATGATCCACGGCTATATCGCCAACGTACACAGGTATTTCGCTTCCACTTTTCAACAACTGTGAGAGGTATTCGTCACGCATTTCACGATAAGAGCTTTTATTGCCTTCTTCTATCTTATAGCCATCTTTTAACTGGATATTGTCAAGGCCATTCGGCGTAAACGTTACGGAATGCTCAGCATGAAATGTTTTTGTAGTATTAACGTTTGTAGTTGATACAGTCGAAGTTGTTTCTGCAGCTGTAGTTGTAGCTGCTACAGTTGAAGTTGTAGTTGCAACGGTAGGCGAAGAAGTAACAGCTGTTGTTGTTTGAACTTGTCCTTTTTCTGAACACTCCGAGTTGTTATTATCGCCACATGCTGTAAATATCGCCATACATAACATTGCTGCTAAAATTACTTTTTTCATACATATCTCCTTTACGAGTTATCGCGCATAAGAAAGCCTGCGATATGGACTATCTCAATGCCATTGTCATTGCCTAAAGCAAGCGTATCACGGCACACTACATATTTATGGTAGTGATCCTTTATATCCATAAGGTTGGCAGTCTCACGATCAGAGCTGTCCGGGAGCTGAACGCAGACCTGAACATATACCTTTTCATCACTTTGTATACTCGCCACGTTCTTTGATCACGTCTGAACCTAAGGTTTTCTCACATATCGAATGCCTTATTGCTGCCTGCGACCCAGAGGAAAGTATCGGCTTCCGCTCTTTCTTACTTACGGGACTGTATTGCTTCACGTTTGCGCATTGGTGCTCTTGTACTCAACTATCTACGCTTAAACCTCACCTCGTGGCTTCGGCTCCAAGACTGTGAACCGGCTGCTTGCTAGGCTTTACCGGATACTGACTTTCACCACGCTTTACTGTTTGCACCGAACCGGCGCACCCACTGTATTCTATTATACACAAAATACTTGTAATATTCAAGAAGTTTTTGTTTGTATAACGAAAAAACTCGGTATAATCTGATGCTTTTTGATATAACAGCCCGTTTATATACTCATGTTGTTTTGATTTCAAAGTGGCTTTTGTGACAGCTTATCAGCCCGTCCTTCTGCATTTTGCTCAGTTCATTTGAAAGCACTGAGCGCTCCACATTGAGATAGTCCGCAAGCTGTTGTCGGTCAAAGGGGATATCAAACTCACGGCTACGCTTCTGAACCGATATGGTGTTCAGATACGCCATAATACGCCCACGCACCTGTCTTGGAGCGGTATGAAAGCTCCGACTCGATAGGTGCAGATTTTTTCTTGTGGTGATAGTCAGTAGATTTGTTAGAAGTCTCGCCCTTGTATTATCGTTTAGGTTTGCCAGGGACTTCATGCTAAGAAATATGATACTACAATCCTCAGAGGCACACACATCGACCAGCATTGGCACATCAGGCAGAAGTGAATAGCTCTCAGCAAAGAACTGACCCTTTCCTACGAGGTTGAGGATCGTGCGGTTTCCCCACATATCATTGCTTTCAACGGTAACGCTGCCTGCGGTCACAAAGCATAGCTTATCGGTAATATCGCCAGCGGAATAAAGCATTGTGCCTTTCTTGAATTTCTTTTCAACTGCATTAAGATTTTTCAAAAGCTTTGATATTTGGGTATCATCAAAGCCTTTGAACAGTATAGAATTACGCAAAAATGAAATATCCATATTTTTCTCCCGAAAATGTTGTAATTACAACATACTTTCTTCTTTGATTATACTATAATGGTTACAGAAAGTCAAGGAGGTATGGCTATGATACGGAGAATAATTGAGATAGACGAAGAAAAATGCAACGGCTGCGGTCTGTGTGCAAAGGCTTGTCATGAGGGAGCTATCGCTATCGTGAATGGTAAGGCGAAGCTCATGCGTGACGATTTCTGCGACGGTTTCGGAGACTGTCTCCCTGCCTGCCCTGTGGACGCTATCCACTTTACCGAGCGTGAAGCGGAAGCTTATGATGAAAAGGCGGTTCAGGCAAATAAGCAGAAGAAGTATGCTTGCAGTGGTTTCACCTGTCCGGGTTCAGTTTTGCAGAGTTTCACAACAAAGGAAGCTGACAATAATGTTCATGTACCGGGCTGTCTGAGACAATTTCCTATACAAATAAAGCTCTTACCTACAAACGCACCATATTTCAACGGAGCTGATCTGCTTATAGCTGCGGATTGTACTGCTTATGCCTACGGAAACTTCCACAACGATTTTATCCGTGGGAAGATAACGCTTATCGGTTGTCCGAAGCTAGATGACGTTGATTACGCCGAGAAGCTGACGGAGATTTTCCGAAATAATGATATAAAGAGCATTACTCTCACAAGAATGACCGTGCCGTGCTGCGGTGGTATGGAATATGCGATAAAAAAAGCTATCGAAGCAAGCAGCAAGGACATTCCGCTTGAAGTCACGGTCATTTCGCCGGATGGCAGTATAGTTGAGATTAGGAAATAACGGAGGTATCTATCATGAAGTTTTAATTGATCTCATTATTAAAATCAAATCTGTTATGCTATATAAAAACTATAATGCTTGGCTTGCCCCTTCATGGGGCAAGCTGATTTTGTATCCACAATTTCCTTCTTTAATTCATATCTATATTTTGACATAAAAATTTCGACCTCCAATCGATAGGTTTTTGGTCTAACTTTGGGGGGCGGTACATAAACGGCTCTAATTCATTGCAATAGAACGGCTGTTTTCCTTGCAATATTGCAAAAGTCACAAAACAACTTATATGACACATTGATTCGGTATTTCAATAAACCGTGGGTTATTGAAATGCTTTGTTACAGAATAAAGGCTGAAAAAGTCTAATACATACTCTTATTGACAATAATATGAAAATGTGATATAGTTGAATAAAATATTTATTTGAAGGAGCTGTTATGAATAAAATAATATATGCTTGCCTTATTGCAGTACTGTTAACTTTTAACGGCTGCGGCAGCAAGACTGAAAGTTCATCAGAAGCTGAGACGACAAGCGCTGCTGTGTTAGAGAAATCTACAGTAGCTGAAACAACTGAGCCAACAACTCGTGATTTTGGTCCGGAGAGCTATACTCATGGCGAGGACGGATACTACAATATTGCAGACGAGATATCAGATTTTGATATGAAGAAACAGGAAGGTGGTACCTGCTGGCTATATGCTGGTGTGGCAGGAATGGGAACAGCTTACGCCAAAAAGTATGGCAGATATCCCTCGATAGAGCCCCTCGGATTGCTCGACATCAACTATATCAACGAAAGAAAAGAAGGCTTTATCCCGAAGGAAGGCGTTGATCCTATAGAAGTCGGCGGCTGGCAGTGGGTTTTAACAGAAACTATGACGAACGGATTTGGCGACTATGTTATCGACAGCTCTGTCATTTTTGATGTTTCTGACCATGATGCAATAAAGAAAAATCTTCATGAGCGCGGCGGAGTTGTTATCGGCGTAAACGATACCGACCAGAAATATACAGGGTGGTATAAAGGCTATAATACAATGAATTATTCAATAGAAGAATACGACCACGATATCACTATAATCGGCTACGACGACCATTTCCCTAAGCAGTATTTCAACGAGCCTGCCTCTGAGGACGGAGCGTGGATATGCTATAACAGTGCGTGCCCGTCAGAATTCTTTTATGTATCCTATTGTGCGCCTTTAGAGTATGGTATAAGCCATTCTGTCACAGATGAATACTCCGAAGTTCTCACATACGACGCAGGTAACGAACAGGACAGATACATCAAAACCGGTGACAGCACCACTACAGCAAATGTTTTCCACAAGGCAGGGACTCTCGCTGCTGTCGGAACTTATAACGACTTCGACGAGCAGGATATCACAATAGAAATATATGACGCCGACTTCAAGAACCGACTCTATTCCCAGGATGCTGTTCTCGATTATCACGGATATAATACTATTAAGCTTGATACTCCCGTGGACGTTACTGACTACGCCGTGGCGATAACTTACTCGAAGGGCGCTCCGGTTGAGGGCGAGGACATCGACTATGGTCAGGCTGACTACAAGACAGTTTCCGAGAGCGGTCAGTCATTCGTCATGATAGATTCCAACTGGAAAGATCTAACTGACAGCGATATCGAATCTGCAATTAGTGCGGATTTCAAGCCGAATAATTGCTGCATAAAGGCTCTGTATCTATAATTTCAACGCTGATTATCACGCTTGATTTCTAAGAGGATATGCTTGGCTTATTAAAATAGTCAGCTCCCGAGAGGGAGCTGACTATTTGTATCTTTATACTGCCTTTTAGTCGTGTGCATTTTGTCTGTTTTTGCTGCAGACATGACTGCGAAATCGCCGCTAATCTGTTTTGTATAGTCTTTATCGCTTAGGCAGTGGGAGAAGGAATTGCCCCCCTATGAATAAAATTAAATAGTAAAATAATGATTATTGCCTTGAAAATGAAATAAAACTGTTGAAAAATATATGCAAGTTCGAGTTTGTTCAAGCGTGGAAAAATTGTGGAAAATTCGTTTTATTCATCGCTGGAATTGTTAATATAACGTTAATTGCACAGCATTGCTGATGAGGCTGCCGTGACACACAAACATAACCTTTATTATAGGTATAAATCTCCGTATTTTGCCGTTATTTGCGCAGTCGTTGATTTTTCGGGTTTATTAGAAACATAATTAGTATACAGGGCTTTATAACTTGGAAACTGTCCATCTTGGTCCTTCTTCACCGATGATTCCATTCATAGTAAATCCGCATTTCTCGAGCACTCTTTTTGAAGCAGTATTATCAGAATCAGTTTCCGCTTCAATTGTGGCAACCTCCTTATGCGAAAATGCCCATTCCAATACTGCTTTGACTGCTTCGGTCGCATATCCGTTGTTCTGGTATTCCTCGGAGAAACCGTATCCGATTTCTGCTATGCCATCCGCAGAAAGTCCCTTGAAGCAGAGTTCTCCGATATGTGTCCCGTCTTTCAGTTCAATCATCCATATCGCATACCAGTCCCACTGATCTGGATGATTCAGACAGCCGTTCAGCATTTCTGTGTAAGCCGCTTTCAGGACGTCAAAAGTCTGTGCTTCGATGAATGATTCCATCAGCTCCTGAGAAGCGGCGTATATTTTTAATCTGTTTGTTTCAATCATATTGCTTTACCTATCAGTTTCTATTTTGTTACATATCATTATACCATAATACTCCCATTTCATCAAGACAAACGGGCAAAAATAACGGCTCACCGAAGTGAGCCGCAGCTGAAAAAACATACTTATCCTTGATTTTTACTTACACAGAAATACTATTACCGTCAAATATTTCCTCAAACTCCAGTTGCTCGCGTTTATGCTGATACCAAAGCAGAAATGTTGCACAAATCAGCATGGGCAGCATGGCTATCATCCCAACGTCAACTGGTCCGAAGATCGAGCGTTCCGAGTGACCTTTGCCCATAACAATACTTGGACTGATTTCTGCATTTACTGCTCCATGGAGTATTGCCGGCAGCCATATGCTGCCCGATTTTACATATAAGAAATCCGAAATGATGCCAGTAGATATTGTGAACAGCGGAAAAATCAAGAGTCCAAGAAGTGGTGCACCGATGTAATCCTTGCCATATTCATATCCGACTAAGATCATTGCCGGGAAATGCCACGCACCGTGTATCAAACCGCCGATAAGAAGTCCTTTTGTCCTGCCATATCCTGCTTTTAACTCAGGGAACATGAAGCCTCTCCAGCCAATCTCCTCACCAAGTCCTGATAATATGGCCTGGAATATGCCGAAAGATGTAAGTGAGAAGAAGATCTCTTTTCCTATGAAAGTAGTGTAGGGACTGCCGTTTTGCTTGAATTCTTCGTATTCAGTGTCCGACATGAACCTCTGGAATGCTTCGGCCGGAGCAAAATCATCCGGGAATACCAGAAAATAGAACACAGCCCCGATGATCTGGAATACTGTAGGAGCAAGCCAGGCGAAGACTATATATTTCCAGTTCTTGCTTAGTTTGAGTCTCCATCCCATTTCTTTGAAATTGGCTTTTGCGAAGAGAGCCCCAAGTGTTGGCATTAACATACATAACGCCAGGGCACTGCTGAAGCTGAGGTCTCCTGCCATGGTCCCAAGATTTGCGTCATGGTACCCTATGGCGCTGATTATCCATGTAGAAATAAAGGTGAAGAGAAGGTACTTCGTCATCTTTGACAAGTCAAATCACTCCAGTCAGATCTAAGATTTTGTCATATTGTAATTTCATTATACCATTATCACTGGGATAAATCAAGTATTCTCTAAAGTATGAAAACGATTATTGACAAAGTCTTGCTATCGTCAGAGTTTTGTGATACAATAAAGGTACAATGATACGGAGGAGAAAAATGGATAAAATACGCAGACATATTATCTTTTACGGCAATGTTCAGGGCGTAGGCTTTCGCTGGAAGGCAAGCCATACAGCACGCAGGCTTGGTGTTTCAGGCTGGGTGAGGAACCTTTACGACGGTTCGGTAGAAATGGAAGCAGAAGGTACATCACGCGACATAGAAGATCTCATCGAAGCACTTGAGAATCACTCATGGGGCAGCGTTGACCGCATAGAATCAAACGATATACCTGTACACGGAGACTATTCTTTTGAAGTAAGATAAAAATAATGGAGGAATATGAAAATGGGTTTACTGGACAAGTTCAAGAAAAATAAAGAAAATCCTCAAAATGACAGCGAGGAAATGGTTGAATTCGAGAAGCAGGATATGACAGGCTGGGATGCTATCACTGAGGCTTTTGAGAAAATATATCCTGAGCAGACTGATCCTAAACATTACGGTGTTCTCATCCCGTGGGAACTTGGCGGAAATGATCCGCTCACAGGTATAAGCATATACGAAGCCGATGATTACTATCACTTTGTTACATATGGTTTAAGTGAGATATACGGTAAGGAGACTGATGATCCTGAGATAAGCGGTTATGGTATGGAGTTTACTATGAAGCTTAAAAAGTCCTCCATAGACAAGAAAAATGAAGAGGGAGAACTTCGCTGTGTGTGTGGTACATTGCAGAAAGTCGCAAGGATAACCTTCGAGCACGGCGAACTTTTCAACGCGAACGAATACATTTACACCGGTCAGACTGCCGGTATCGATTGCGGACAGAGTTCTTCGCTTACCGGTTTTATTCTTGTAGCTGATCCGAGTATCGGAAGTATCGATACCAAGAATGGCAGGGTAGATTTCGTTGAGTTTATCGGCTGTACTGACGATGAACTCGTTGCCGTCAAGGATAAGCGCATGACAGTTGAAGAACTGTATTCAGCTATAGGCAGCGATGTTACAGATTACAAAAGAAGTTCTGTACTATAAAATCAACGGCGGACAGAGTTATGGCAACTCTTGTCCGCCGTTATGCTTATAATCTGTAACCAATACTTTTCAGCAGCACTATATCATCTTTAATATTGTTGCCTGAGGTAGTCAGCATATCTCCTGTAATCGTTGAATCTGCACCTGAGAGAAATGCTTGTTTTCCGCAGTCAGTCATAAGATTTCTTCCTGCTGCAAGACGTATGTGAGCTTCCGGTAGAATATATCTGAAAATTGCAACTATACGGAGTATGTCATTTTCGGTGAGTCTTTCGATATGCTCGAAAGGAGTACCTTTTATTGGCATAAGAGCATTTATAGGAACAGAAACAACTCCGAGTTCTGCAAGAGTGTCAGCCATATCTATGCGGCCTTCCCAGGTTTCACCCATACCGATTATACCGCCGGAACAAACTTCAAGACCGGCAGCCTGAGCACGTTTTATGCAGGCGATTTTGTCGCCGAAAGTGTGTGTAGTGCATATATTCGGGAAGTTCCTGCGTGATGTTTCGATGTTGCAGTGACAGCGCGTGACTCCTGCTTCATGCAGTTTACGGAACTGTTCCTCAGTGAGAAATCCGTGTGAAGCGCATAGCTCGATATTGCATTCTTCTCTCATTCTTCGGTAAGCGGATAGAGCTTTCTCGAAATCATCATCAGAGAGTGTTTTTCCTGCTGTAACGATGGAGAATCTGTGAACTCCTTTTTCTGCATTGTGACTGCACTCAGCGATTATTTTTTCCTCATCAAGAAAGCCGTATTCTTTTACACCAGTGCAGTTATGTGCTGACTGTGCACAGAATTTGCAGTTTTCGGAGCATTTACCGCTTCTGCCGTTGATTATGCTGCAAAGTTCGGCTGTGTCAGCTTTGAAGTGCTTTCTTATCATATCAGCGCCTTTGCAGAGCTGTGCAAGATCAGCTGTAATAAAGAATGATTTGTCTTCGCTATGGGAAAGTCTTCTTCCGCCGATTATTTCTTCTGCGAGTTTTAATACATCCATAGTTTTCTCCTTAGTGCGAACCGGCTTCCATGCGCTTTAATATCGGGATAAGTCTGCATCCGAGAGCTGCCGTGAAAAAGCAGAGAACTATGTCGCCGGGAAGCGGAAGGAATAGCCCTGCAATAAGCACAGAGCGTGCAGAAACCGAGTTGCCGAGATATACTCTGTTGATAAGCCAGCAGTAAACTACTCCTAATGCGAATACTACGAATAGTCCTGCAAGACAGGCTGGGACCAGTCTTTTCATAGTAGGCTCACCGCTGTGAGAAATGGTGCCTGTTATGTATGTTCCTATTACAAAACCTATCATATAGCCAAAAGTAGGGCTCAGGACATATCCTATTCCGCCGCCGCCTGTGAATACAGGCAAACCGATAAGTCCGAGCATTATGTAAACTATTACAGCAGCTGCGCCTTTTTTGCCGCCGAGAAGAACTCCGGCGAGAGTCGTGAACAGTATCTGCAAAGTGATCGGGCATATCGGTGTAGGGATCTTGAGGAATGCGCCGACGATTATCAGCGCTGTGAATAATGGGATCATTGTGAGGTCACGGGTTTTCATATCTTTGTCTCCTTGCTGGGATTGTATTTGCGTTTTCAGCATACTTAGTATATCACGATTATTTTTATTTGTCAACCTCTTTTGCGTAATTTGGTTGACAAGATTTAATGTAGCTGCTGACTATTGACAAAAATACTGGAAATGCTATAATTGTTATAATGAATACTTATTGGTGAGGTACATATATGAAAAAGGGAATATTAGCAGCATTTATTCTTACAGCTGCGGTAGCTGTGTCAGGCTGCGGACACGATGAAGATGACAGCAGCCCAAAAGCTGCTTCTACAGCTCAGACAACTGAAAATACGACTGAAGCGCTTACAACTGAGGAGACAACAACGGTCACAACTACTCAGACAGTATCTATTTCTCAGACGGAGACTTCTGTATCTACTCAGAAAGCATCCGAGAGCGAAGATGCTTCACAGGCTGGCAATGCTGATTTCAAGGGATTGGCAGGTTACTGGTATATCGATGGTGATTTTGACAAGGCTTCGCTACATATTTATGAAGACGGAAAGTTCGAGACGTTTTATGCTACCGGAGCTCCGGAAAACAATGGATATATCAAATATGAGTTCGATGAAGTGATAAATAATTATTATTATGCGATGTATTCCGAAAGCGGTGCATTCATAATGAGTTTTGCTGATGACGGAGAGAAAGAAAAGACTGATATTTACATAGGAAATGAAGGCACACCTCATTTCGTGAAGATGTACGGTGAGGGAGGCCTTGGTGACGACGGCAAAGGCACAGATGAGGCTGAGTTGGCTTATAACTATGTAGGCACATGGGATTGTGAACGTGCGCACCTTAACATCGAGGACAGGGGAGAGGGCATATTTAAAGCAGTTCTGAAATGGTCTGACAGTGCTTTTGCCTATGCTGAGTGGGACTATCCCCTGATATTTGACGGTGAGAAGATGCTCTGCGATGAAAATGGCAAGTATTCCGTAGTCGAATACGATCAGGAAACCGGTACATACCACACAGATACGATTTCTGAGAACAAAAGTGCTGAATTTGTTATGCTTAATGGAGAAATAACCTGGAATGACCTGACTGATCACAGGGGAGACGGAATGGTATTCAGAAAAGCTGAATGAACTCTTATATAATATTTATGTATCAGGTATTGATTTTTTTGTGAAAATGTGATATAATAACACCTGACGGATTTTGCGTCACATTCTATGGGAGAATTATGAGGAATATTTATGAAAAACATAACTTCTGAAATGCTGACCATGCTTCATCAGGAGCATATTGCAGCACATATGAAGAAGCAGTCTGCTGAAAAGCAGATTGAACTTGTTGAACAGATCAACGGTCTTGATCTTTCGGTACTGAATAACGTAGATGCAAGCGAGATAAGGGGCAAAATTGAGCCTATTTCTGCAACTACTCTCAGTGAGATCGAGAATAACCGTGAAAAGTTCACACAGACAGGTCTGAACGCTATCCGTGAGGGCAAGGTCGGAGCTGTACTTCTTGCAGGAGGACAGGGAAGCCGACTTGGCTTTGATCATCCTAAGGGAATGTTCAATATCGGCGTAGACCGCAGACTATACATTTTTGAATGTCTTATCAACAATCTGCTTGATGTCACAAGGGCTGCCGGTGCGTATATACCGCTGTTTATTATGACAAGTGCAGATAATAACATGGAAACACGCAATTTTTTTGAGGAGAATGATTATTTCGGATATAGTCCGGAAAATGTTTGGTTTTTCGTTCAGGAACAGCTTCCGGTAGTCGATAAGAACGGCAAGCTGATGATATCTGAGCACGGTACGGTCCTCACTGCACCTAACGGCAATGGCGGCTGGTACGATTCAATGGCTAAGACTGGTATGCTTCGTGTAGTGCAGAATGCCAAGATAGAATGGCTGAATGTATTTGCTGTTGACAATGTGCTCCAGCGTATGGCTGATCCGTGTTTTGTAGGAGCTGTTATTGAGTCCGGAAAGGTTTCCGGTGCTAAAGTAGTTGCTAAGGCTGCTCCGGAAGAAAAAGTCGGCGTTCTTTGTCTTGAGGACGGAAAGCCTTCGATAGTTGAATACTATGAGATGTCCGAAGATATGCTCTATCAGCGTGAAGCTGACGGAACTCTTTCTTACAACTACGGTGTTATTTTAAACTATCTTTTCCGTGTGGACAAGCTAAACAGCACTTTGTCTGTCAAGCTTCCCTTGCACCGTGCTTTCAAGAAGATAAAGTATATGGACGAGAAAGGTGCCGTTGTGGTTCCTGACGAGCCTAATGCTTACAAATTCGAGACGTTGGTTCTTGATATGGTCAAGCTCCAGGACAACTGTCTTGCTTATGAAGTTGACAGAAGCAAGGAGTTTGCTCCGGTAAAGAATAAGACAGGCGTTGACTCTGTTGATACCGCACAGGAGCTTCTCCGTGCAAATGGTATTGAATTGTAAAAGAAAACATGAGGGTGTGACAGCTTAATTGTCACACCCTTTCTTTTACGTACAAAAACAGCCATGAGAAATATCTCTATGGCTGTTTATTATATCTCATAGAATCTTTGTTTAAGACGTTTGTCGAATTCCTCAACGGGCAGAGGTCTGTCAAAGTAGAATCCCTGAGCGATGTGACATTTGTTGGCACGAAGTATTTCAATCTGTTTGGCTGTCTCGACGCCTTCGGTTATACATTCAAGACCGATCTCCTGAGCCATTTCGATAACGTGCTTGTACATGATCGGAGTATTGCTGTACTCGTTATCCTCGTCAGATGGGAGAAAACAGCGGTCTATCTTCAGAACGTTCCACGGTATCTCGCGGATGAGATTAAGGGAAGAATATCCCACGCCGAAATCGTCAACAGATGTGCATATGCCTTGCTGCTGGAGACCGTTAGCAACACGCTTCAGGTCACGGAACTCTACGTCAGTTGTGGTTTCTGTAAGCTCTATCTCAATATACTTATGAGGAACATTATTGCCGTCGATTATTTCGATAACTTTGTCGAGAAGATTTATGTCCATAAGGTTTTTGCGTGAAAGGTTTACGGAAACTCTTATATGCGGCATACCGGTGTCAAGCCAGCGTCTTATATCCTTGCAGACAAGGTCGAGCATATAAAGGTCAAGCTTGCATATATCTGTTTTCTGTTCAAGAACAGGTATGAAGTCAGCCGGTGAGATCATTTTACCATTGTGGAACCACCTGCAAAGAGCCTCAGCGCCGACTATTTCTCCTGTGAGTATGTTAACTTTGGGCTGATAGTAAACTTTGAATTCTTTGTTCTTTAGTGCCTGTGGGAACAGTGTCTGGATGGTAAGCATTTTTTCTCTTATACCGGTCATTTCCTTGTCAAAAACCATATAATCGGAAGTACCTTGCTGCTTAGCAGACTGGGAAGCAAACATTATCTTACTGATTATCTGATCAGGTCCTTCATAGACAAAATCCTCGGGGATATGGTAGATTCCTGCACATGAAGACATAACTATCTGCTTTGTCAAATCAGCACTGAAAGACACCGGGGTTCCTGCAATTGCTGAAACGATCTTTTCAAATCGATCTTTTCGGAAAATTCCGATAAAATTGTCACCGCCAAGACGGCATATAGTGCCTTCACTGCCGATTATATCCACAAATACATTATAGTAGTTGCGCATTGCTATATCTGCCTGATTTCTGCCAAGCTCGCGGTTATAGATAGACAGCTGGCGTATGTTGAAATGCATTGCTGACATACCTGGGAGCTTACCCTCGTAATTCAGCTTATCAAGAGTTCTGAAATAGAAACGAAGATTCGGGTAATTGAATTCGTCGTAATAGCCTATTTTCTCGAGTGCTTCCTGCATACGGTTCCTTCCGATGAAAGCGAGAAGAGAAAGCTCAATTATACTGAGTTTGTCAAGTTCATCACTTGTCAGAGTAACAGCATCGTTTGAGGCATATAGTTTTCCGACAATTATGTATCCGTATTTAGTAACGATACGCTTTTCAAGTACGAGTTTATCGCCATGACCATTGTCGTAATCACATATGAATTCACCTTCGCCACGGCTTTCGAGAGCTTCGCTTTTATAGATAGAGGTAGTTCCCTTAGCGATATTGAAGAGCTTGCATATATCAACGAGCACTTTGATAAAAGCCTCGCGCTGAAATACTTCGGGGGTAGTTATTAATCTGGACATATTCTCAAAAAGCTTATAATATTGCAGAGTTTTTGCTTCATCCATGATCTGTTCCCCCTTTCATATGATTATACATATATTTTTTAAACAATTATATCATATTAAATATAAATTTTCAAGGAACTATAAATAAATTATCTTTTGCTGTTTTGTTAACTGAACAAAAAGAATTACTATTTTCTGCAAACAGAAAAGGCTGCCTTGTTATCAGCAGCCTTTCTATATGGTGGATGATTGAAGATGTCAAATTTAGCAAGGGAAGAGTTTCAGCGCATGAAAACTTCCAGTATTAGGTAGGGGACTCCTCCTACGGCAGCAGTTACAACAGCCGCAGCAGCTGTGATATACGCAAATTTTACGTATACAGAGCTTTCTTTTTTGTGGTGATGAGCTATCTCTTCTGTTATCTCGTATGTTCTCATTGAATGTTCCTCACTTTCATGCGCAGAATACATTTGCGTCTGTTAGTATTCTGTGTTTCCCTTTACATAATATACAATCGAACAAAACAGACAAAGTGTGACACAAAAAAATATATTTTTATTTTTTAATTATATCTGAGAGCGAAAAAAGTGCAGCACATCGGCTGCACATAGGGAAAAATCAGTTTTCAGTCTTTTTGGCGACAACACCCATTATCATATTACCGCAATAGCTGCACTTGTAATTATCGTTAACGACTCCGGTTATGGGAGCAGCACAGAATGGGCATTTATCTTTGACTACCTGTTTGGCAAGAGCCACTCTGACTATATTTTCATTCTTTTCAAGGGAGCAGTTTTTCAGATAGCCGCGCCTTAGAGAAGATTTAACCTTTTTCAGCTTGCGGGCGGGCTTGACATTGCTTGTTTCAGGCGGAATATCACTCGCATTTACATAAGGCTTCGGATAATTTCCGAATTTTTTAGAGCAAGTCTCAGCTGTGATGATAGCTCTTGTACGCAGTATGCCGAATATAGATATGGGCAGAAAAGCAGCCACGAATGTTCCGGCGAAAATAATGTTCCCCATAATGTCTTTTTTAATAAGATCAAAGGATTTCAGGTGATTGTCCGGAGACAATAGTATCTTTACTTGATAGTCATGATCATTGTATTTCTGTATCTGATCAATAAGGTACATTGAGAATATAGCCAGTACGATCAGAGCGAGTATCAGGCGGATCAGCGACGAAGCTTTCTTTGAAGTGAGACGCTTGCAGGTATAGTAATCGGGTTTATTCCTGACGCTTGAGAAATCGCTTTTGATACTGTAAAATCTGTCGCCGGATATGACTTTTGCAAAGAGGTCAGAGCTTCCGCAGTAAGGACATTCACCGGTAAAGTATATTTTCTTTTCAACGGGAGCACCGCAGCTCTGACACTGACAGGTAACAGTCTTACTGTGAAGAACGATCTTTTCTTTGCCGTCAACTGTTTTCAGGCTGTAGTTCTTCATATAAATTGAACTGAAAAACAGAAGCTGGAGCTTTACGATAAACTTCTTCTTTACAGTAATATCTGCCAGGTCTTCATACTCAACATAACCGTCGAGGTCGCCTTCAAAGCAGCGGGAATAGAATGTAGCGTCAAATATCAGCTTGTTTGATATAAGAGCTTCAACAAGAAGAATAATGCCGATTTTCAAAAAGAGAATAGCACTCGGCATAGCTTTTGCAGTCCTGAAAGTCTCCATATCATTGTGGTAGACGCTGTACAGATCCAAAATAACCGCTGCGGAAGAGATTATGAAGATGACAGCCAGTACAATGAATATGATATTTTTTGCTTTCAGTGCTGTGATCAATTTTTCACGTAAATACAATTCAAACACCTTATTTCATTAATAATAACAGTACTATTGTAGCACATTCAGTGTAAGATTGCAAGCAAAAAACAGGAACGCAGAGCGTTCCTGTTCTGATTTTACTTTTTAAGTGAGTTCAGCCATTCTTTTATAGTATCTTCACTGTCATCAGCTTTGAATAGTTTAGCATCGATTATTTCGGCTGTATCGCTGAGAAAAGGTTTCAGTTTATCAGCGGTCTTGCCTATATTGCTTCCGCCTGATGTTGCGAACAGAGCAATCTTCTTTCCCGAAAAATCGTACTGTTTTACAAAAGTATTGATAACATTAGGAGCAACGTAATACCATATCGGGAAACCTATAAGGAACATATCGTAGTCGCTGAAATTGCTTATAGTTCCGCTTATCGGGACATCCTTTCTGCCTATCTTTTCCTTATTGCATCGGGCGAGGGGATTGACCCATTTGAGTTCGGATGCTGTGTATGGTTTTTCCGGCTTGATCTCAAACAAGTCAGAACCGGCTGCTGCGGCAACCTTTTCTGCTACTTTTGCTGTTATGCCTGTTGCTGAAAAATATGCTGTGATTATCTTACTCATCGTATGATCCTTTCTGCCGCTTGACTGCGGCTTGTTTTATTTGTTGATGATAAGACGCTTCAGCGCTATCATATCAAACACGTTTATCTTTGAGTCTGCACAGAGGTCAGCGGCTTCACCATTGGGAAGAGGAATATTCTTCAGCAGAAAGTTCCTCAATGCTACGAGATCGGCTATATTCAGTTCACCGTCGCCGTTTACATCTCCTGCTATTTTCTGAGCGGAAAGAGGCGTGCCGTAAAGTTCTATCTCTGCAATATTACAGCAGTAAACACTGTCCTGATTATATTGGTTAGTCGGAGCGCCCTGCGGTACAGCATAGCGGATATAACGTGCCTTGTTCGTTTCGTTGAATCGTTTGACATAGTGCATACCAAATGACGGTTTATCCGTTATTGTGTAGGCTGTTGACCAGTTCGTGCCGTCTTCGGAGAATAGGAACATTCCGTCAGGCAGTCTGTATTCGTAGCCACTTCTCGGGCAGTATCCGACAGCGGAGATCTCATATACCTCGCCAAGATCAGCCTGCACATATCCATCGCCAACACCATCGAAAAATGATGAAGTGCTGCCGTCGAAGGCTTTATGGAAAGTTGTGTTGGAGTCGCTCTTCCAAGAGTCGCTGCCGTTGAGCATAGAGGAAGTTATGTCTATCTTGTTTTCGAGAGTTGCTGAACCCTTCATACCGTCAATGATGAATGTAGTAACAGACTGAGGAGCGAGAGAAACATTCAGTTTATCGCCGCTGAGAGCAGTCATGCCGAGATCCTTCCAGCTTTCAGAATTGCTTGTGCGGATAACTTCGGCAGAAGTTCCGACTTCATCGAAGCCTGACAGGTCAAAGGAATAGTCACTTGCAGAACTTCCGCTGTTTACAGCCGTGATGACTACTCTGCCGTTCTTCTGATCGTAAGCTGCGATAGTGTTTCCTGAGCTCTTGAGCATTGTCATACCAGGACGGATATAACGTGAGAACTGACCGAATGCGTAATATTTCTTTGTAAGTATGATGTTATCTTTGTCGTGGTCAGCTACTGCGAGTCCCCAGAAGCCGCCGTTGGTGTTTACCATGCCCTTGTCCTTGTTGCCGTTCATTCCGACAGAAGAGATATGGTTGTCGATTACCTGCCAAAGTATCCATGCAGAGCAGTTGAGACCGTTGCAGTCTGTAACCATACGCTCAGCAAGCCAGAGAGCTGCTCCCATTTCGCCGGCATTTGTACCGGAAGTACCGGCACCGTCTACCTCACTCATCCACAGGTTCTTTCCGTTTGCAAGAGCAGTGGATTTAAGGTCAGAGCGTCTGCTTCCGCCGTATGTATGTGTATCAATTCTTCCGAGAATGCTCTTGGCTTCGGAAGAAAGGCTGTTGAATGCGCTGATCTGCGTGTCGATAGATGTTTCATCAGTACCGCAGACGATGACGTCGTTCAAGCCCCTCTTGTCGAGGGATTTTTTGAGTTCTACCAGTATCTTTGACTCTGAATTGCCTATATCGAAGTGACAGCCCTCCTGTTTTGCGCTGTATGCGCCCCAGAAGTTGGTGTATGGTTCGTTCATAGGGTCGATACTCTGTACCTTGATACCCCAGTCGTGTTCATAGTGGTAGCTGACTTCTGCAAGATATTCAGCGAATGCTGTGTACTGATCATCTCTTAGGTTGTTCTTTCCTGCATCTTTGTTGCCGGTGCTGCATCCGCTGTTTGTCATATAGTACGGAGGAGAGTTGGAGAACATTTCAACGATCATATCGTCGCCGGCTGCCTGGCAGACTTTTCTCAGGACGTTGCGCTGGTTGTAGTCAGCGTTCCAGTTGTATGACACGTTACCGTTGTTATAAACGGTATAACCCGGCATATTTGAGTCTGTACGGGTTATGTGGTGGTGAGAAGGATCATCACCGCCGCCTATGTTGAAGCGGGCGATGTTCATACGTAGACCGTTTTCGCCATAGAAAAGGTCTGCGCTCTTCTGAGCGAGAGAGTCGGAATAACCGACACGGTTTGCCCACCAGCACAGGGAAGTTCCCCAGCCCTGGAAGACGCCGTTGTTGATCTCATATTTGTTTTCAGGTGAGATCACAACATCAGTTGCTGCGTTAGCTTTTACCGGCGAAGCCGCACCGCCTGCCGGCAGAATAGTCATTCCAAGTAAAGCGGAAGTAACTATTCCGAGTAGTTTTTTGCCTATCATTTTAATACCTCCTTAATATATGTAAACAGTTGCTGTGACATCTTTATACTGCGGCAGCAATTCAGTACCTGGGTACTGATCAATAAGAGGTGTGCCGTCAGCAGCAAATGTCACCTGTTTAACTCTTGTATGGCGGCACGGATCATAGAGGGGATCCTTGTTATATGTGCCGCATTCACCGGAAGAATGCGAAGCCGGACGTGCATGATATACGATGAGAAGATCGCCGTTTTCATCGGTTACAAAGCAGTTGTGTCCCGGACCTGACTCTCCGTTGAGGTTCCGTGTCTCAAGAACAGGAGTGCTCAGCTTCCTCCAGTTTGAAACATTCATAAGGTCGGAGTCTGCATCTGCTTCAAGCCTGCCGACACAATATTCAGAACCGGTTCCGGAAGCCGAGAAGAAGATATACACCTTGCCGTTAGTCTGTAAAACCGCCGGACCTTCGTTTACGCGGTTGTTTACTTTTTCCCAGTTGTATTCGGGTTTGGTGAGAAGTATAGGCTTGGAAATGAGGCGGTAAGGAGCAGATGGATCAATCTCAGCCATAAACAGCGATGAATCTCCGTTTATCTCTGCCCATACGACGTAGTGTTTGCCGTTATGTTCATAGTAGGTCATATCGAGTGAGAAGCCTGCAAATGATTCAGTATCGCCTGATGAAGCCTGCATCTGTCCGCATTCCTTCCAGTTTCCGGTATATGGATCACCGTCACACTCGAGAACATACGGACGTATCGCCCAGACATTTTCAGTTGTTCCGGCAGCAAAGAAGATGTACCACTTTCCGCCGATATAGTGCATTTCCGGTGCCCATATGTGACGGGACATGATGCCGTTTGAATGAGCTTTCCATATTGTTTTTTCTTCAGCCTTTGCAAGTCCGGCTACCGTAGTGCTGCGGCGCAGGATAATGCGGTCATATCCTTTATCAGCGCTGCCGTATGCCGGATACGAAGCAGTGAAGTAGTACCTGCCGTTTCCGTCGCTAACGATATACGGGTCGGCACGCTCGCTTATGAACGGGTTTGCATAATCAGCGGAAGATGAACTTACAGTGCCGTGCAGTAAGTGTTTGCCGCGCGATAATGTGCTTATATTCGGCAGATCCCAGTCGACGTGCATATCAGCAGTACTACCGTCACTGTAAGTAGCAGTTACTTTTTCAGGCAGAATGAAGTTTTCGCCTTCTTTTGCGCAGATATTTACAGGCTTTATGCTGGTATTAACCTTTGTCAGAGAATCTGAGGGAAATGCGCTGATAAGTGCGTTGTACTGGTCGGCATTTATCGGGATAACATATCCATGACGAGGAGTAAAGTCAAAGCTGTATTCCGAACGCGATAGGGTAGTGAAATTTTCAAGGTCTGAGGTCTCCTGCATTACATAGTACCCGTCTCCATAAGCATCAGACATCATGAGCCATTTGTCTGAGTCTATCATTTTATAGATGTTAGGACCTTCGACGCCGATGCTTCCTTCGGAGACCTGCTTTATCTCGCGGTATGGACCGTTTGCGTGTTCGGCTTCTGCAAGATAAATGCGTTTGTTGGTCTCATTTTTGTAGTACATATAGTATCTGCCGTTCTGATATATAATATCCGAGTCGATAGCGTTGTTGCCGTTCTGCGGAGCAAAGAGAATGGCTGGCGTAGTGTCGAGTTTTTTCAGATCTTTGCTGTAAGCGAAATACATTATGGTTCTGTCGTCAGTTCCCGGAACTCTTGCGGCAAAATAAATCATATATGATTCCTTTTCCGGATCATAGATAGCCTGCGGAGCCCATGCACGATCGCAGTTCATCATGTTCGGGTACTTGTTTGCTATCTCGATTATAGTGTCGTCGAACCAGTGAACGAGGTCAGTCGATTTTGCGGATATGAGATTTCGGTTGCTGTTCCAGCCGAGAGAGGACTTCATATCTGTGGCAAGGAGATGGTATAGACCGTCTTCGCCTTTGAAAATATAAGGATCGCGTATGCATTTAGTACCGGCTTCGGACTGCCACACGGCTCTGCCGCCGTTGAGAGCGTGGAAGTTCTTTCCGTCGAGGCTTACAGCATAGGAGAGCCTTTCTTGTTCAGGTGCATTTCCGAGAAAATATGCAAACAGATAAGCGACAGGAGGTTTCTCAGTTGATATAGTTGCATATGTTTCAATATCTGCATCTCTGCCAAGAAGAAAAGTACTTATAAGTGCTACATCATTCGTGTCGCAGAAGCCATTACCGTCGAGGTCGGCTCTCATAGTTTCCGGATCATCGGCAGGTTTGCCTACACAACGACTGACGAGTATCTTATCAAAGACGTTTACCTTTCCATTTTGATCAATATCGCCGCGCAGGAGTTTATAATCGCCGTTGACTGGTTTTATGTAGAACTTCTGTCCTTCGCCGTTCCAGTAGTCCCATTGATCGATGTTTGCACCGTTTTCGTAGCTGATGTCATACACGTCGAGAGCGGTATTACCGGAACATTCCGCGGTTATCCAATAGGCATCATCAGTCCTGTGGAGTATGAACTTCTGAGAGGGGAGTCCTTTATACTCAGACAGATAGATGTTATTTCCGTTCTCAGAGTTTGCGTTCTCAACTGTTAGTGATAGGGCGCCATCGGCGCATGATAATATATTGCAAGTACCGTCACCGTTAGCGGTTATGCGCCAATTTTGCTGAGTGCTGCCGTTCTTTTCCCATTGTATGATATTTCCGCTGCTGTCTGCTGTGATCATTTTGCCGCTGAGGCGGACCATGATATTGTAGGTCTCGCCGCTTATGATCTCACCGTAGTTATCAGCGTAGAACTGCCGGTTTTCATCAGCCGGACGTTCATATTCTACTGAACTGGCTGACATTGACAGTCCGCCTAAGGCTGTCATAGCTGCTAATAAAGCCGGAACAGATCTTTTGAATAGCTTCATATATGCCTCCTGTTTATAAAATTATATTAACATTCAGAATAATACTGTTATTATTATACAATAAATGTAATAAAATTGCAACGGAATTGCAGATTAAATATTTGTTTTACTCAAACTGCCTAAAAGCAATATTGACATATCACACTTATTGTGCTAAAATTCTACTTACAGATAACAAAAGAGGTGAACTGATATGCTCCTGCGTATGCCGGGATACTGCGAAAAATTCAGGTGCATCGCTGACAGATGCAAAGACAGCTGCTGTATTGGCTGGGAGATAGATATAGACAGCGATACTGCTTCTTATTATGACAACATAGGCGGAAAATTCGGCGAAAGGCTGCGTAGTAATATCTCAGACGGCTGCTTTGTCCTTGACCAAGAAGAAAGATGCCCGTTCCTTAACAAAAATGGACTCTGTGATATCATCATAGAGCTTGGCGAGGATAAACTCTGCCAGATATGTTCTGATCATCCGCGTTATTTTGAGTGGTTCGGAGATGTCAAAGAGGGCGGTATAGGTCTGTGCTGTGAGGAAGCTGCTCGGCTTATACTCTCAGAGGAACATATTATAAGTGAATGTGAAGTATCTGACGAAGGTTGTGATGATTACGATGTTGAACTGTATGATCTTCTGAGAAATGCACGTGATATGATTATTTCTCACCTTCAGGATGACAGCTTGCCGGAAACTGTATCTGTGATGGTCGATTTTACAGAAGAACTCCAGTATAACATTGACAACGGCATATTTATGATCCCTGACTGGACGCAGACAGCGTCGCCGGAAACACCTGACATAGAATCAATATTCTCATGTTTTTCTGAACTTGAACCTATCAGACCGGAGTGGCTGCCATATCTTAGCGAGCGTCTGACTTACGCTAAAAATATCAATAAGCTGCCGAAAACTGACGAGGTATACCTTCGCAGGTTAGCTGTATACTTCGTTTACCGTTACTTTATGAAAGGCACATTTGATGGCGAGATAGTTTCACGCATAAAACTTTCTGCTGTGAGCACATGGATGATAGGTTGCCTGTGGGAATGTGAGCGTCTAATCAAGGAGAACTGTGATTTTGAGCAGATGTGTCTTATCGCAAAGAATTACTCAAAGGAAGTTGAATATTCCGAGGAAAATCTAAATGTACTTGCTGATATGTTCTACGACAGAGCGTGTTTTACGACTCAAAGAATAAAAGGACTGTTCCGATAAAAAATCCCCACCGCTATATTTCAAAGCGGTGGGGAGCGTTATTTAGTTTATTGCAGTTCTTTTACGAACAGGTGGTCTGTGCCGCCTCCGTAGTTGACTATTTCTTTCAGGTACTTGTATCCGAAACGTTCATATAGTCCGAGATAAGGCGTAGGTATGTATGTTTTATCGTATCCGAGTGACCTGGCGTATGAATTTGCCGCAGAAATTAGTTTTTCACTAATCCTGTATCCACGGTATTCCTCGGTGACAAATATGCAGGAGACCCATGGGAATACTTCCGGAAGCGGATAATAATCCGTATTCATAAGAGTTGTCATACCGACTATTCTGTTGTCCGCAATTGCCACAAATGCAGCTTCATTTTCTGCGAATTCCCAGTTCCTCACAAGACAAGCCATATGGTCTTTGACTTCTTCCCACGAACAGTTTTTGATAAATGTCAGAAGTTCATCAGCAAGCAGCGATTCTTTTTCAACTTTGACTGTCTCGACAGCGATAGAAGTATTTAACCCGAAGTGTCTGGCTATCATTTCAGCTGATATTTCAGCTGAAAGACCTTCAGCGCGGTCGATGCTGAACCATTTGCTGTTTCTGACATTTTTATACAAGTCAATGTGCAGACGGTAAAGTGCTTCGCTGCACACAGTTTTGGCTTGTTCAGGTGAAGAAGCGCTGTTTAAGAAGTCTCTGAAATCCGCATGGTCGGGACGCGCACAGTATTCTTCAGCAATACTTATAGGTTCTTTTATGAGAAATGCTATTCTTGATACATCTGTGAACTTTTCAGCCAATTCAGGCGTGAGATGACAGTCACAGATAAGCTTTCCGTTCTGTGAAAGCTTAATAAGGTCGAGCAGTACGAAGTCGAGCTGCTCTCTGGTATTATTTATGAGCCAGTTCACATATTCATCGACAGTACGTCCGAAGAATTCGTCTGCATCAGCGAATATTTTATTCATATCCGGCTGTGAAGTCTTATCGGACTTTGTCTGATGCACAGGGAACATCTCGTCAGCGTTGTATACCGGAATCCCATATTTTTCGCCAAGTATCTTTGAGATAGTAGTCTTTCCGCCGCAGGGCGTACCTGTGATGAAGTAAACATTCTTCAAATAATGTCTGATAACATTATCCTGAAATATCATAATTAGCTCCTTTTGATAAATAGTCTTGCTTTTAGTGTATGTCGTGTAAAGCATGAAACTATTTATAAAAGCTTCATGCTATCAGATATTTCTTAATTTCAAGAACATCATCATATTGAGTTCCTCCTTTGAGTTATATGACCGTTACAGGTCTGGCTTCATTATACTAATAATAGCTGAGTTTGTCAATAGGTCTCAGAGTTTATCGATAAGTCCGAGTTTGAACTTCTGAATGAGAAGCGCATCAGAGTTGCTCAGACCTTTCTTGTTGTCGACATCTGCGTTGATCTCGCCCTGAAGCTTGATGCTCACAACTGACTTGCCCTGTGCATATTTATCGGGATTTGTAGCTACCTGCATGACCAGTACAGCGTCAGCGATATTTACAGTTCCATCGAGATTTGCATCTCCTCTGATGTCAGACTGAGAATCAGAGATAACATCGATTATTTCGGTAATCTGAACAGTTCCTCTTGCATTGTTCTTATCACTTATTATAACTGAATAGGCCCCCTTGTCAGATGACGAGGGATGTTCTATAATATAGGACTGACCGTTTGCACCTTCGATAGGCTCGCCGTCTTTTAACCACTGATATGATGCGTCTTCAACTGACGTACGTACTCGAAGTACGGTAGGTTCAGAAGATGTGACATACATTTTCTTATTTACATTGTATGCAGAAATACCGGTGGGGAGTGTTGCTTCTGGGACTTTTATCTCACTGACTGTTTTCCAGCCATTGCCGCTGTCCTGTATATAGAGACGCAGATTTGTTATACTTTCACCGGGCTTTGCAGAGAATTTGTCAAAAGGGATACGCATTTCAAATGTGCCGTTATTCCATTTGCATTCAAGACCGTTCTTGCCCTCGTGATTGGTGTAGATATATCCGTCATAGGCGAAATACCACTTATACTTTTCGTTACCGTTTGCCGGATCAGTGAATTCGATATTGTAGATAGGAGCTTTTGTTCCGTCGGTCAGTTTACCGAGCACGTAAAGAGCTTCTTCGTCTGATTTTAAGCTGACACTGCTGCCGTTTTCATCAGCAGAAACAAGCATATCTTCTGTCCATTCGACGTTATACGATACTGCTGCATCTATTTTTGTGTGGTGGTTGGCAGTGAGCAGCTCGTCTGAGCCTTCCGTGCTTCCTGTTTCGCGGAGGTAGTTGTCCGTGCCGATAGTTTCGGACTCTTTTACATCAACAGTTCCGAGAAGATCAGCGCCGAGATCTTCGTTCCATACGCCGTCATTTGCAAAGCGTATAGAGCGCTGTGGCATTTCCTTGAATTCATCGCAGTATTCACCCATGACAGATTTGAAGTATACGTTCCACTTGCCTGGAGAAAGATTATCAGGTATATGTATATTCAGCTCATTTTCTGTGACAGTGCAGGAACTCCAATCGTGACAGTCGGAGCTTATCGGAGCTTTCATATATACTCCGTCTCTTTCGAGGATTAAGTAGTTCCGGGTATGGGGGACAGGATTAGCGAAGCCTGTATTCTCGACTTTAAAGTGAAGCTTTAGTTCTCCGCCCTGAACTGTCTGAGTAGTCAGTTCGGACTTCCTGAGAACGAACCTGTAACCGAGATGGTCACGTATGAACTGGAAGCAGTTTTCGCCATAGTAAGCAGAATTATCAACTCCAGGAACTGAATACTCCTCGCTGAACTCATACTCCTTGTATTTAGGGAATATGTTTCCGTTTATATAGCTGAGGTGCGTTTTGTACATCTCAGGGATGGCATTCTGCGGCAGGTATGTATCGTAAGTGTAGGCTTTTTCGGGTTCGTAGGAGAATTCACCGCCGAAATACGTGTCAGTTGAAACAGAGCCGAGCCAGTCAGTCTCGAGTTTTCTGTTGCTGTAGGTACCAAGATCAGACGGACTGCCCATATAGCCGTCATCAAACATACCTATGCGCTTGGAAAGTAGCCTTCTCTTTGTTTCATCTGAACTTGCTTCGGCTTCAGCACGAAGCGATTTGTCCATAAGCTGAGAACGCTTTACACCAGCCCATTCAGCAAAAGTATCGGGAGTTCTGACGGTTATGCCGATATTATCAGGTACAGAATTGTACAGCGCATCAACGAGTTTAGCCTTATAGGTGACATCCTCATAGCGGCTGCTGTGCTGTTCACCCCATTTGCCGATAAAACCGGATTCTATGTGTGTGATGATACTGCTGTATCGTTCAAGAATACCGTTCTCTTTGATCTGCTTGACATGATCGAGCAGCAGATCGAATGTAGCCGGTTCGCGGTCTGCGACTCCATCTTCGTCGTATCTGAAACGCATAGCGACCATACAGCCGTTTTTCTTACAGTTTTTGAATGTAGTTTCCCAGCTGTTGAAGAATGTCTCATCGAGAGCGTAGTCAGTTTCACCATTGACACCGCTTGAAAAATCACCGATGTTTATGAAAAACAGAACAAGACTGCCGTGCGGATCGTACACCGGAGTGTCTCCGGGAGCGCAGTGTGCCCAGACGGTCGTTGTGTATCCGGCACCCGGATTCTCGACAGTTCCTACTATCTCATCATAGCTGAGACCGCTGTCTTCAAGACCGGCAGCATTGGCTGCACCGGAGCTGTCGCATGGAATAACCGGGAGCATAAGTGCAGCTGTAAGAAATGACAGTACAGATTTGTATTTCATAGTAAGCCTCCTTAATGTCTTTTAGTTGCCAACATTATAGCACATAAGTTAAGCGGTTTCAATGCGTGCAGTAAAGATTTTACGAATAATTTACTTTTATCTTACAGAAAGTATATATCAACACATTAAATGTAAAAACTTCCTCAATGATAAATTTAATCAGTAAAATAATACAAAAAATCATTGAAATATTTTTGAATATGTAGTATAATATGAAATATATGATAAACTGAATATCATAATTTACAGGAGGAACACTATGAATGTAAAAAAGCTAAAAGCGCTTGCGGCAGCTGCAATGATGTCGGTGAGCGTACTGCCAGCGGGATTCAGCATCCCGACAGCTTCCGCTAAATACGGAACGGGCAGAAATGTTGTCGAATACCTCGACAGAGGTATATGTGCTGTCAATACCGGAAACGGTATGATGGTAAGCTGGCGTTTTCTCGCCAATGATCCGGATGAGGCTGTTTTCAAACTCTACCGTGACGGTGAACTCATCTATGTCAGCGATAATGGCAAAGCTACCTCTTACCTCGACAAAGGCGGCAATGCCGGTTCAAAGTATCGTCTTGATACCCTCTCAGGCGATAAGATCATCGCGACAGATTACTGCACACTCTCTTCTAATTCGCAGTATTTTGACATTCCTCTCGATGTGCCTCGCGGCGGTACAATAAACGGTGAAGCATACACCTATTCTCCCAACGACTGCTGTGTCGGTGACGTTGACGGAGACGGACAGTATGAAATATTCCTGAAATGGGATCCTTCAAATTCTAAGGACAATTCTCAGGTAACAGATTCCAAAAAAGGTATACAGGGCATTACAGGCAATGTCTATATAGACTGCTATACCCTTGAAGGTAAGAAGCTCTGGCGCATAGATATGGGCAGAAACATTCGTGCCGGTCAGCACTATACACAGATGGCTGTTGCAGACTTTGACCTTGACGGCAAAGCTGAGTTTGTAACTAAAACCTGTGACGGCACAATAGACGGTACTGGCAAGGTGATCGGAAACGGCAGTGCGAACTATGTTACTGAAGCCGGAACGATCCTCACAGGACCGGAGTATATGACTCTCTTTGACGGTGCTACCGGTGCTGCACTCGATACGATAGAATTCCCAGTACTCAGAGGTGACGCAACTAGCACTACAGCCAAGAGCACCTGGGGCGATAACTACGGTAACCGCTGCGAGCGCTATAACTGCGCAATAGCTTATCTTGATGGAGTGCATCCATCTCTCATATACGGCAGAGGTTACTATACGCGTCTTACGCTTTCTGCAGTTGACGTTGTAGACAAGAAGCTTTCAAAGCGCTGGGTATTCGATACAGGATTTGATAAGAGCAATCCTGCTTACGGCTGCGGAAACCATAATGTAATGGTCGCAGACCTTGATAATGACGGAAAGCAGGAGGTCTGCATGGGCGCCTGCGCAATTGACGATAACGGTCAGCTTCTCTGGTCCACAAAGAAAATGCACGGTGATGCTATGCACCTCGGTGACCTTGATCCCAACCGTCCCGGACAGGAACTGTTTATCTGCCACGAAGACGGAAATTACGGTATTTCTTTCGTTGATGGCAAGAGCGGTCAGATTATATGGCACTATGACGGCGATAAGGATACAGGACGCTGCTGTGCAGACAATATCCTTGCAGGCAATGCTGGTGCTGAATTCTGGGGTTCAAGACCTGCATATGCAGTATACGATGTCAGCGGCACTCAGATAGGCAACAAACAGCCGTCCACAAACTTCCTTATCTACTGGGACGGTGATCTTGAGCGTGAACTTCTCAATGACATCTACATCGACAAGATGGTATCAACAGCCGGTGCACAGAACATCTTCACTGCTGAAGGCTGTGCTTCAAATAACGGAACAAAGGCTGTTCCTTGTATTACTGCCGATCTCTTTGGCGACTGGCGTGAAGAGGTCGTGCTCAGAACAGAGGACAACTCAAAGCTACGTATATGGTGTACAAATTATGAGACTGATTACAGAATAACTACACTTATGCATGATGTTCAGTATCGTATGCAGTGCGGATGTCAGCAGTCATCATACAACCAGCCGCCTCACCCGAGCTTCTTCCTCGGAACAGGTTTCTCACTTCCTGAGCGTCCGAACGTAATGGTTCTCGGCGGTGATAATTCTATGTTCAGCGGTGAGCTTATCAACTCACTCAGCGTAAACGACAAGAATAATCGTTTCAACTGGTCTGTTCAGAAGAATCTCAATACCGGTGACACTATATTTGGTGACAGAGCGTTTAAATTCACGGAAGTTCCTGAGCAGCTCAAGGGCGCAGAATGGATAAGAAGTGCCTGTGACTCCAAGAAATTCTACGGCGAGGAAGCTGTTTTCAATGCAGGCAAGGATATTACAGCTTATATAGGACTTGATTCAAGAGTAACCGAGACTCCGGACTGGCTTGCCGGCTGGGAGCGTACTGATATGACTCTTACTGATGACGGAAATCCTATCGTTACATACATAGTATATAAGAGAGATTTCGCTGAGGGCAGCGATATTACTCTCGGCCAGCTGGCTAATGCAAGTGTTGTTAACTATGTTGTAATGGCTAAGGAACAGGAGCCGGAGATAGTTACTACAACTACTGAGACAACCACTACAACTTCCGAAGAGACAACAACAGAGTCTGTTACAGAGCTTAAACCGACAGTGTACGGTGATGCAAACTGCGACAATAATGTCAATATCGCAGATGCTGTACTTGTAATGCAGGTATCTACAAACCCGGATAAGTACGCACAAGGCAAGTCAGAAGTCAGCATAACGGCTCAGGGGGCGGTGAACGCAGATGTAGACGGCAAACAGGGACTTTCAAATTCCGATGCGCTTCTTATCCAGAAGTTCAAACTCGGACTCATAAGTAAATTCCCTGTTGAGGAAATCTGATGACTACTTGATTTTGTATAGACATAGTGGTATAATATTAAAAAGCGTGATAGCTGCCGCCCTGGCAGCTATCTGCATATATTGAAACATATTTTGGAGGTTTTGAAGATGAGCAGAAAGAATTTAGGTGCAAAGCCGTATCTTTTTCCGATGCCGGTAATGATCATAGGTACATATGACGCTGAGGGCAATCCTAATGCTATGAACGCTGCATGGGGTGGTATTGTAGGCAGAGACGAGATAATCGTTGATCTCGGTCAGCATAAGACAACAGAAAATCTTGCAGTAAAGAAAGCTTTCACTATAAGCATAGCAGATGCTGCACACGTTGTTCCGTGTGACTATGTGGGTATGGTATCAGGAAATAAAGAGCCTGACAAGATGAAGAAGTCACGTTTTACAGTCACAAAGAGCGAATTCGTTGATGCTCCGATTATAAATGAACTGCCATTAGCTCTTGAGTGTGAGCTTGTTGAAGTTATCGGCGGTAATAAGTATCTCGGTAAGATAATCAATGTAAGTGCTGATGAGTCTATACTTGACGAAACAGGAAATGTTACCCTTGAGAAATTCTTCCCGATAATCTACGATACAGCAGGGAAGAACTACTACAAGCTCGGCGAAAAGGTCGGCAAGGCTTGGGATGCCGGAAGCGTTCTCAAATAAGCTATGCGTTCGCCAATAATGAAGCGCTTCACGTTTTTGTTGTGCTCGGCGGTCATTGTGTTTATCATTACTGCCTGTGATACCAAGGAACAAAAGGAGCAGAACAAGATAAACCTGAAGATTGCTCAGGAGCATGTAAGCGACTATATTTCTGATAAGTACGGCTTCGATGCCGAGATAATCAGTGCGGATGTCATTCGGCACGAAAGTATGTGGGGCGTGCATTCTGAAAATAGAGTACTTCTTACTTTGGAGCACGAAGGGCGCGAATTTGAAGTTAAAGCGACTATAGAACCATTTCGCGATGATTACGAGAATAATATTATTTATACTGATGATTATCAATTCAAAGAAGTTGAAGATGCTTTTGCTGGGTATATCGGAAGTCATATGAGTGGATTGAAAAAATTCACACTGGTGCATATGTATTTTGATAAGTATTATGATGGCGGAGATGTTATGGAATTCCTAAAAGATGGACCTATTATTAATTTCTATGCCTATTATATTGATCGCAATTTAGCTGATATTTCACAGTTTTCATTTCTTGATGAGCTTGATGATAAGTTTACGTTTATGTATAGATTTATTTCGTGCCGTTCGGATGAAGCTGTAAAACGAGCTTCAGATTTAAATTTTGATTATACTTATCAATTGCGTGAATATGCCAAAGATATAAAAGAAGTTCGTATAGGACTGCATAATCCACAGGGACATTTTGATGAAAACTATGAATCATACGCTTATCCGAATTATTACATAAGTACAACTGTGAAATGAGAAAAACTCCCCTGAACAAACAGGGGAGTTTTTCCGTAAGGATATTATTTGTAGGAGATGTGGTTATCAGTTGTTAATTGGCTCGATAGACTCTATCTCACCGTCTACGAGTCTGATGAGCTTTGTGCCGAACTTGGCAGCACTTTCGGAGTGAGTTACCTGAACGATAGTCTTCTTGTACTTCTGATTGATCTCACGGAAGAGCTCCATGATCTTCATACCGTTCTTGGAATCAAGGTTTCCGATAGGCTCATCGAGGAAGATTATCTTAGGATCGAATACAAGGGCTCTTGCGATAGCGACTCTCTGCTGCTGACCGCCTGAAAGCTCGCGGGGAGTGAGCTTACGCTTGCCCTCCATGCCGATTATTCTGAGGCATTCATCAAGCTTATCCTTGTAGGAAGAACGGCTCTTACCGCTTATCATAAGGGGAAGTGAGATGTTATCCTCAACATTGAGGTTGGGAACGAGGTTGTAGAACTGGAAAACAAATCCGATGTCCTCGTTTCTCATCTTGCAGAGTTCCTTGTCCTTGAGCTGACGCAGGTTTGTGCCATTTACCTTGACTGTACCTGAAGTAGGCATATCCAGTCCTCCAAGGAGATATAGCAGGGTAGACTTACCGCTGCCCGAAGGTCCCATGATAGAGACGAATTCTCCCTCTTCGATATTAAGATTTATGTCTTTGAGTACGTGTGCGATCTCTTTTCCGTTCTCAAAGGAACGGTTCATATCTTTAACTTCAATAACATTCATATATATAACCTCCGGAACTGATTATTCGTATTTGAGTTCCTGAACGACGTTCAGTTTCTTGCTCTTCTTCATAACAGAGAGTGAAGCAATAAGGATGATGATCGTGAGAACGATCAGATACTTGGGAAGCAGCGCCCAGTCGAAAGTAATCGTGATAGGCAGGTTCATACCTGTGAGGAGCTTGGAGATAAGATCTACAAGAACTATTGTATAAGGTATAGCGCCTGCGATACTGAGTACGATACTTGCAAGGCTTTCGGTAAGAACAAGGCGTCTGCGAGAGTTGCCGTTCATACCTACTGAAGCGAGAACTGCAAATTCACGCTTTCTCTGGTGGAAGCAGATGCAGATATTATTGAAGATGCCGACTGAAGCAATAAGCATGGCAACGTAAGAGAATATTGAAAGCAGATTCATGATTATCTTGTTGTTTTGAACGTTTACATCGGAATCCTGCTGTCTTGTAGTGTATGTAGCCCCGAGTTCACTGAGAGTTGTTTTGAATTCCTTCTCAACAGCTTCCTTGTTATCGCCGTTTACACAGAATGAGATGTCATAAGCTTCTCTTTCGTTGAATTGGGACTTCATTTTTTCGAGATTGATGAGTGCGAACTGGCTGTTGTTGTAGAGCTTTCCGTCTATGATACAATCTATTCTGAAATCGACCTTCTTTGAGTTGATCTCAAGGGTGACAGTATCTCCAACCTTCTTGTCAAGCAGCTTAGAGATATACTTTGTGATGACGATAGAATTGTCTTTTGCGTTTATGAAGTTAGCGTAATCGTCTTTGTATTCAGCGCTGTTCAGGTTGAGATATTCGTTGTATTTTGCGTATGCTTCAGGATCACATCCGCATACATAGATATATTTGCCTTCGAGCTTTGTAACATTGTAGTATGTTACGCTTATCGAATCCTTATCAACTGCACCGATGCCGTTGAGCTTTTCAAGGATGATATCAGTTGTGGATTTATCGGAATTGCTATCAATGATATCTGAAACGCAGTAATCGTAGTTGAGCTCTGTATATGCCTCTTCAACTACCTTAGTAAGACTGCTTCCGGTAGAAGCGATAGAGAGTACAGCAGCAAGTGAGATGATAAGAAGAGTTATATTGCTTCTGAGGAGCTTGGAGCTCTTGATGTTGTTGAGTGCGAGGAAAGTAGTTGTTGACTTTCTGAAATACTTGCATACAGCGCCTGCTATAAGCTTGATGATCTTGGAGCAGATCATTGCAACGCCCACAAGGCTGAGTACAGCAGCGAGAGGAGCGAGCTTTTCAGCATTTTCGCCCTTCTGGAAATAAACTGATAATGATGCGATGAAGATGATGAGTCCTATAACGAACTTTACATTGCTCTTCTTGCGCTTGGGTTCGATACGGTTAAGGATAACATCCTTGACCTGAAGCTTTCTGATGCTGCGAACAGGCAGCCATGCAGATACGAGTGAGAGAATGAATGAGAATAAAACACCGATAACGATGTGTGACGGGATTATTTCAAACGGGCTGTAGATGCCGTATTCTGCGAGCGGTGAAGCGATTCTGTTAACAAAGTAGAGTCCTATTTCGCCGACTATGACACCGAATATAGAACCAAGTACCGCATAGAGAAGGCTCTCGAGGAGAAGAATGTGTTCAATCTTCTTCTTTGTAGCACCCTGGCTCATGAATGTACCGATAACTGTGATACGCTCAGTGATAATGAGCTTGAATACGCCGTATATGATGATGCAACAGATGAAGCATACGATTATGAGCATGAAGTACATACCAGCTTCGATACTCTCTGTACCGTCGGCCTCAACTTCACCCTTCATACTTGAAGCTCTTACATCGGTGTATTTATCATTGAATGCCTCGATGTAATCATCTGTGTCGCCTTCAACAATTGCGTGTACTGTGTTGACTTTGCCGTCAGCTCCGATACGTTTGCTGAGGTAGTCGTAAGGAACTATGACATTGAAGGATCTCACGTTGTCGAGGTAGAAGATACCTTTGTTTGCTGTGATAGCCTTAACTGTATAGTCGTTCTTTTCGCCGTTGATAGCGATAGTGAACTTGCTGCCGATCTTCAGATCGTATTCATCAGCTATTCTCTGTGAGATAACACAATCAGGCTGATCAGAATTAGTAAAGCTGCCTTCAACTATATTCTTTTCGTAGGAAGTTCTTCCGCTGAATGCGGCGTAGCTTATCTTGTCGTCCTTGTTGATGACACCGGTCGTATCGAGCATACCCTCGATATCCTTCAAACCTGAGTGACTGAAATCGTCAAGTGTGAAGAACGGATCTGACGTTTTAGAGCGGATTGCGACGTCCATTCCGTCCTGCATATTTTTTATGGGTTCCTTGTAGCTGTTCACAACAACCTGAACAAGTCCGAGACTGACTATGAGCAGGGCTGTGCTGAGCATGATCGAGAAGATGAGGAGAACGAGTCTGCCTTTTTTCTCGAGCATATTTCTTGATATGTACCTTAAAAATACTCTCAAGACCATTCCTCCTATGATAGATTTTAGAACGGACAGGCGGGGAAGAAATACCATAAATCATCCGCCTGTTCCTTGACTATGATAAGATTATAACATATAAACCTAAAAAAAAACTTAATTAAAATCTTAAAAAAGTCTTAAACTTTTCTGTTTTTCGAGTCGTTATTATGCACAAAAAATTCTTTTTCATATAGCTTTTTTAACAAATTGCAAATATGTGCTTGAAAAGTTCATAGTTTTATGTTAAAATTGATTAAAAGGACATTACGATTTATATAAGACATCTAAAAAGTGTAAATTATAAGTCTTAGCAGCGTTTTATTGTCAAACAGGAGGATGGATATGAGCGTACCTGTTAACCAGAACAATAACAAAAATCAAATACAGGACCTGTCATTCCTTAGAGTTGCTCTTGCTCTTGCAAGTGACTATGAAACAGTTTATGTCATCAATAATTCTGATGACAGCTACACGGAATACAGGACTACCGGTGAGGATAATGAACTCCAGTTCTGCTCTCGCGGTGATAACTTCTATGAGGACACCATACAAAACTGCAAGATACTTGTTCATCCTGAGGATCAGGAGGACTTCCTTGCGTATTTCCGAAAGGAACGCCTTATTCAGGAGCTTGAGAACGGAAGATCAGGTTCAGTTAATTACAGGCTTATTATAAATGATAAGCCTTATTACTATGCCCTGAAAGCGATACGTGATATACGCGGCGACAGCGATATTATTATCATCGGCGTTCAGAACGTTGATGTACAGGTTCGCAGGAGGCTTGCTGATGAAGAAGAAAAGAATGCTTATTCTGAGATAGCAAGCTCTTTGGCGAGCCTTTATGAGGTAATTTATCACATTGATATTAATACAGATAATTACACGCAGTACAGCTCCAGCCAGCAGTATGCAGAGCTTGGCCTGCGTATTGGCGGTGAAGATTTCTTCACTTCTACGCAGCAGGATATAAAATATGTAGTTCATCCCGAGGACTATCCTATGGTCTCAGAGCGCCTTCAGAAAGAAAGGCTTATCGAAGATCTTCGTGAAGCAGGTTCTGTATCATTTACATACCGTCAGCTACTTGGAGGAAAGACTCAGTATGTCCGCCTGCTTGCTTTTCTTCAGAAAAAACGCGATGACAGGATAGTTCTTGCTGTCCGTAATATCGATGCTCTTGTACGTCGTGAGAACGCGGCAGCTGTTGAAGCTGAAACATACAGCCATATTGCAAGAGCTCTCGCGAGTCGCTATGAGGTCATCTACTATATCGACCTTGAGTCAAATGCCTATACAGAGTACAGCTCGAGTGAACAGTATGCAAAGCTCGGTGTAAGAACTCGCGGAAAAGACTTTTTTGCGGCCTGTGTCCGTGATATCAGGAAGTATATATATCCGGACGATGTTCCTGGTCTTTTGAAACAGCTCGAAAAAGAGAATCTGCTGAAAACATTGAGTGCTACAGGTTCAGCGTCTTTCACTTACCGTCAGCAGCTCGATGACAGAATACAGTATGTTACGATGATCGGTGTAAGACCTAAGAATGATTCAAAGAACCTTATAATGGGAGTTATCAACATAGATGATCAGATGCAGCGTGAACAGAGTCTGAAGCAGGAAAGCAAGACTTTCAGCGAGATCATAAAAGCTCTCGCTCTCCGCTATGAGGTAATATACTACGTAAATATAGTTACAAACGAGTATAAAGAATACAGTGCAAGTGAAAAGTATGCCCGTCTTAAGATAGGTGCGATAGGAGGAGACTTCTTCGGTGCCACACAGCGCAATATGAAGCTTGATATCTATTCGGAAGACTATCCTATGATGGCGGAAGCTATGAAAAAGGAGAACATACTTGCACGAGTTAAAGAGACCGGTCACTACAATCTGACTTACAGGCTTGTTCTTGACGGCAGACCTCAGTATGTAACGCTTGTTGTTATACGTGCAAGAGAAAATTCAGACCACATAATCGTAGCTGTTTCCAATATCGATGCTGATATGCGCAGAGAAATAGCGTACAGAGAAGCTATCGGCACAGCTATGGATATGGCGAGCCGTGATGCCCTCACCGGCGTCAAGAACAAACACGCGTATGTTCAGGCTGAAATGGAATTTGACAAGCACATCGAAGAAGGCGTTATTACTGAATTCGCTGTTGTTATCTGCGATATAAACGGACTCAAAGAAGTCAATGATACAAAAGGCCACGCAGCTGGCGATGAATTTATAAAGAGCGCAAGCAATCTCATATGCAATAACTTCAAGCACAGTCCGGTGTTTCGTATAGGCGGCGACGAATTCGTGGTTCTGTTGAAGGGACAGGATTTTGAGACAAGAGACCACCTTATGGAACAATTCTCCGAAATAATGGACGATAACAAGGTAAAAGGCTTTGTAACTGTTGCTTCGGGTATTTCGTTATTTGACAGAACCAAGGACAACAGGCTTCAGGATGTTTTTGAACGCGCAGATAAGGCGATGTACACTAACAAAAAGATTCTGAAAGGCTAAAGCGCAGTGTTTTTAGAGGTGTGAGATATGTCAGAGAAAGATAATATGAGATATTATGCTCTCCTTGAGAACTTATTGAGAGTCATAATGAATATAGAAGGCACTGATCCTGAAAATGTCAAACCGATAATTAAAGAGCTTTGTCAGCTGTTCCGGATCGAAAAGGGCGAGACTTCTTTTTACCGCAATATAGGACTTGAAAGAGCTGGAAAAGGTGAGTGTACAGTCGGATATGACTCAGGAGAAAAGTGCGTTGAAGTAAAAACTATCAGACGAATTACCAAGGTAAAGGCAGTAGTTACGTGTACTGTATATATGAAACCGGACGCAGAACCTCTTACTGATGAAGAAGAGTGCAAGGTCGATATGCTTATGACCACGCTTCTTTCGTATGTTAGCAGAAGAAGACTTGAAGGAGCAGTTGAGACTTTGTTCTATCATGATGACAGCGGCTATCTCAATCTGCCATATTTCCACAGAGCACTCGACGAAGCTGCTGAAAAGGGAACGCTCAAAGATCTTGTGGCAGTACACTATAATCTGCGGCATTTCAATCTTGTCAACCAGGAAATAGGCCGACCTGCCGGAGATATCGTTATGCGTAATCATTTTGACGGCGCAAGCAGGATAGTCGGCAGTAAGGGTACTGTTTGCCGTCTCGGCGGCGATAATTTCATTCTTCTGTGTGAAAAGGAGCATATCGACGAGTTGAGAAAATATCTCGAATCAACTCCTGTAATGTATGATATCGTTCAGAATAAGCGTGTGATAGTAGCCGCAAGTGCAGGTATCTACTATATACCGGAAGATTTTGTGTATCTTAATAACGGTCAGATAATGGACAAGGTTGTAACTGCTTCACTTGCTGCTCGCAGGAGCGGTGTCTCTTCTGTTGTATTCGAGACTTCGCTGTTTGAGATGAAAACTATGGCGAACAAACTGCAGAAGCTGTTCCCGGATGCTCTAAAAAACGAAGAGTTTGCAGTATTCTATCAGCCAAAGGTAAATATTGTTACAGGTGAACTTACTGGCGCTGAGGCGCTTTGCCGCTGGTTCAGGAACGGGAAGATAGTTCCGCCGAAGGATTTTATACCTTATCTTGAACAGACGGACGATATATGCAGGCTTGATTTCTATATGCTGGAACACGTTTGCCGTCATATACGCCGATGGATCGATACCGGCAGGAAGGTAGTAAGGGTATCCGTTAACCTCTCTCGTAAGCATATGATGGACGTCGACCTTCTCAAAAACATTATTGAGATAGTTGACAAATATGATGTTCCGCATCAGTATATCGAGATAGAGCTTACTGAGACTACTACCGACGTTGAGTTCCGTGATCTGAAGAGAGTCGTTGGCGGCCTCCAGCAGGCAGGAGTATGTACATCTGTGGATGATTTCGGAATGGGTTATTCTTCACTGAATCTCATAAGAGAGATACCGTGGAACGTCCTCAAAGTTGACCGAAGTTTCCTTCCGGTAGATGAGGATGACCATACAAGCACTCGCAGCATAATGTTCAAGTATGTTGTGGCTATGGCTAAAGAACTCGGACTTGAATGTATCGCTGAGGGCGTAGAGACAAAAGCTCAGGTTGAAGTTCTCAGAGAAAACCAGTGTGAATTTGCACAGGGTTACTTCTTTGACAAACCTTTGCCGCTTGATGAATTTGAAAAGAGACTTGGCGGGAATAATTATCTGTCAAATCTCTGATACAATTAACAGAAGTTTAGTAAAGCACCTTCGTACGAAGGTGCTTTTTTACGGATTGCATTCATTTTGTCCACTATTATCTGCAAATTGTCGGTTGCAGAATGTATAAAAAAGACGTATAATATTTATAAAAATTGTTTAATCAGGGGTGATTACTTTTATGAAACATTTGATTTCCGCATTCGTCTCTGCAGCATTTGCTGTTAGCACACTGAACATTTTCGTGCCGCCGCCTTCACATGTCGTAGCAGCAGATGGTGACAGTCTGTTCACGCATCAGGAGTGGACGGGAAAGAACGGCAACGAGGACGTTTTCGCAGTAAACCGTGCTCCGGCATCTGTGAACTCTGTGCCGTATCAGGATGTTGATACAGCTGTGAATGCCGTATGGGACTACAATGTCCGTGAAGAATCTGATTATATGCAGATGCTCACGGGTGAAAACAGCAGCTGGGATCTCAAAGTTGTGCAGAATGCAAACAAGGCACAGCAGGATTTCAACAATGGTTGGATAGGCAGTAATTACTGGGCTACCTCTTCGGACGGCTGGAAGTCCGTAAAACTGCCATGCAGCTGGACTTCACAGGGCTTTGATTTCTCGATATACCGTAATGTCGCTGAACCGTGGCAGGATAGGTATGACAGCTATGTACCTTGTCCTGAGGCACCTGTGAATTACAATCCTGTAGGACTTTACCGCAAGGCCTTTACGCTGGACAGTTCAATGAAAAAGAACGGACGCCGTATATATATACAGTTTGACGGCGTAGAATCTGCGTACTATGTATATCTGAACGGCAAACAGGTCGGTTACAGCGAAGATACTTTCAGTCCTCACAGATTTGACATCACAGATCTGCTCCAGTCCGGTGAGAATACTCTTGCTGTCGAAGTACATAAGTTCTGTGACGGAACATGGTTTGAAGATCAGGACATGATCTATGACGGCGGCATTTTCCGAGATGTATTCCTTGTCAGTACGCCTGATGTTCAGATAAGCGACTATACTGTTCGTACCGATCTTGACTCTTCCTATAAGAATGCACAGCTTGATCTTAGCTTTGATATAACGAATATGACGGGGTCAGATATAAGTGGCTGGACTGTTCAGGCTGATGCTTATGACGAATCCGGAAAGAATATTCTTTCGGGCGTATCAGCTAAGATAAGCAGTGTCGGCAGGTACAGCAAGGATACATTCAGTATCAGTACAAAAGTAACTTCTCCGAAATTATGGTCTGCTGAAGATCCTAACATTTATGCGCTTGTACTTACTTTGAAAGACGGCAGCGGAAATGTACGTGAGATAGTATCTAATCAGCTCGGCTTCCGTGAGATAGAATTCACGCCTACGGAAGTTGACTGGGCATATAACGTAACTACAAAGAACTGGAAGCCCATCACTATAAACGGAAAGAGACTCCTGCTTAAAGGTGTCAACCGCCACGATACTGATCCTTTCCACGGCAAGGCAGTCCCTCAGGAAACAATCCTTGAAGATGTCCGCCTGATGCAGAAGAATAACATCAATGCTATAAGAACTTCGCATTACAGTAATGACTCTTATCTGTACTGGCTCTGCAACAAGTATGGTATGTATGTTATGGGTGAAACTAATATGGAGTGCCATGCTTTGCAGGATAACAAGAACGACAGCCTGAGAGCAAAGTTCTACAAGCTTGGCATGGACAGAACAGAGACTGCTTACAAGCGCCTTAAAAATAATCCATGTATAGTAGCCTGGTCTATAGGCAACGAAATGGGCTATACAAGTGATGCAAATTCTTCCGGCGGCCTTTTCAGGGATATGATATGGTATTTTAAGAAGAACGATCCTACAAGACCTGTTCACAGCGAAGGACAGGGAAGTGCTCTCGGTGTTGACATGGGCAGTAATATGTATCCGGGTTCCGATGTTGTTGGCTATAACCGCGGTGATGGCAAGATACCTTATGTTATGTGCGAATATGATCACGCAATGGGTAATTCAGTCGGTGCGCTCAAGGAATACTGGGACGTAATCCGCAGCTCAGATAATATGCTCGGCGGTTTCATATGGGACTGGGTAGACCAGTCAAGAGCCGTTCCTCTCAGTAAAGTCGGCGGCGGATGGGATTACTACTCACAGCCCTATGCACATAAGAACCTCTATCAGGAGGAGAGTAAGGGAAACTTCTACGGCTACGGCGGCGACTGGGGTGACTATCCCAATGATAACAGTTTCTGTGAAAACGGTCTTATCAGTCCGGACAGAACTGAACAGCCTGAGGTAGCAGAGGTAAAGTATCAGTATCAGAACTTCTGGTTCAGTGCTGATTCCGCTCAGATAGCTGCACATAAGGTAACAGTATACAACGAAAATAATTTCGTCAACCTCAACGAGTTTGATGTCAAGTGGGAACTCCTGAAAAATGGCATAAAGATCGATGGCGGAATCCTTACAGACACAGATGTAGCTCCGCTTACAAAGGGAACCCTCAGCATACCTTTCAAGCTTCCGGCAAGCAGTCTTGCTGGTGATGAATTCTACCTTAATCTCTCAGTTCAGGCAAAATCAGACCACAGACTCATCAGAAAAGGTGCAGAGGTTGCTTACGGACAGTTTGCGATCAGTAATAATGGACGTTCAGTGAAGTATTCTTCAGGCAGCGGAAGTGTCAACGTGACTGATGGCGGAGATTATTACGTTCCCGTTGGTAAGGACTTCAGTTTCTCAATCAGTAAGTCTACCGGACTTATGAGTAAGTTCACCTACAAGGGCGAAACTCTTATCGATAACGGACCAAGGCCGAATTTCTGGCGAGGTAATGTAGAAAATGACACAGGCTGGAACTCCAGAGGTACTTACGACAGCACATGGGAAAAGGCTGCTGACAGCATAAAAGTTGACAGCATAGACGTATCTGACGGCGAGAATGGCAGCAAGATAGTTGTTTCGCATCTTATTCTTCCGAATGCAAAGAATACAAAGGTAGATATAACATACACGATATATCCTGATGCAAGAGTTAATGTTGCGATGTCAGTTGACGCTACAAAGTCAGGTCTTGGAAACTTCCTTAAAGTTGGCTCAATAATGAAACTGCCTGAGGGAGCTGAGGATTTCAGTTGGTACGGAAACGGACCTGTTGAAACTTTCAATGACAGAAAGACCAACAGCAGACAAGGAATATGGTCAAGTACTGTATCTGAACAGTTCTATCCTTACATGAAGGCTGACGACACAGGAAATCTTACAGATGTAAAGTGGCTATCACTTAGGAATAAGCAGAGCGAGAACAGCCTTTTTGTAGCAGTTGACGGTACGGCGGAAGCTAGTGCCATCCACTTCACACCTCAGGATCTTCAGAAAGCTGACCATGTATATAAGCTCTCACCGCGCAAGGAAACATATCTCAGTGTTGACTACGGTTCTATGGGAACAGGAAGCGCTACCTGCGGACAAGCAACACTTGACAAGTATAGACTTCCCTCAGGAAGAACATACAGCTGGAGCTATACTCTTATGCCTGCTGCAAATACACTCAGTAACAGCAGCCTTACAGATATAGCAGCCCAGCTGCGTTCAGATGGTACCAGCATACAGGATAAGAGCCATAACAAGATTGTTGTTCCGGTAGGAAGCGGCAGCTCGTTCAAGCAGACTTCATCCGGAAACGCTGTAAGCGGTTCAGTTACTATCCCTGCGGCAGATGACCTCAACGGAGCGCTTTCCGGTAAAAAATCATTTACTGTAGAAGCAAACTTTATCCCGACCGGCAATCCACAGTTCAATATGATAGCAAGTAAAGGTGATCATGCTTTCGGTCTCAGAACAGAAAACAATATGCTCTACTTCTTTATTCATGCTGGGGGTGCATGGAGAACAGTATCCTATTCAAGGAGCACAGATACTTCATCAGGCTGGATTGGTCAGAAGCATCAGCTCGCTGGAAGCTATGATGCAGAGAACGATATGATAAGGATATATTGTGATGGAAAAATGGTGGCTGAGAAGTCGACAGGAACTACCGAAGGCGTAACGCTTTCTGGATATGATGTTACACTCGGAGCTTGTCCTGAAACAGGAAGAGGCTCACAGGCAGATTTCTATGAATTCAGGGTGTACAGCAAGGCGCTCACAGAAAGTGAGCTCGCGTCACAGAATACCTCTTCGCCTGCATATTCACCTGACAGCAGATATGTACAGCTTTGGCTCGATTTCGATAATATTGCTGAATCCGCTCTTATCGGTGATGTAAATCTGGACGGTTCAGTGAACATCGCTGATGCTGTTGTACTTCAGAACTACCTGCTTGGCAGAAAGCCGCTAAGTGCAGATAGCAAGACAGCTGCTGACATGGACTGCAACGGAAAGATAAACGTATTCGACATTATGCTTCTGAAGCGTCTCATATGCAGTAAATAAAACAATTATCAATGCCGGCAGGTTTCTTACTCCTGCCGGCATTTTTTACCGAAAACTTGAAATTAATGTCGTTTTTTGCTTGACAGTTGTGAGCGGCTATTATATAATATTGTATAGGTATGTGATTTATAATAGAGAAATAAGAAATTATTGAGAATAACTGGAGAGATTATACTATGAGCAAGACTATACTTATCATTGAAGACGATACCGAGATCAATCATATGCTGAGCATACTCCTCAGGCACAACGGATACGAGACTGTAAGTGCTTTTTCCGGTACAGAAGGAGTTCTCGCACACGGAAGCAATATCGACCTTATACTGCTTGACCTGATGCTTCCCGGCAAAAGCGGCGAAGAGATAATAACCGACCTTAAATCAAAGAACAATGTTCCGATCATTGTTACAAGTGCTATCCACGACGTTGGCAAAAAGGTGGATATGTTCTCACTGGGAGTTGACGACTATGTTACCAAGCCATTTGACAATGATGAGCTTCTTGCGCGTATCGCAGCAAGGCTTAGAGTCGGAACTGACGCAACACCTGCTAATATAGTGGAATACAGAGGGATAGTACTTAACAAGAACGATTTCACAGCGACTTGCTGCGGAACTGATCTTGATCTTTCAAAACGTGAATTCCTGCTACTTGAACTTCTTGTGGCAAATCCGGGACGTACCTGTACAAAGAGCCTTATATATGATACTGTGTGGGACTATGAGAATTCCGCAGATGATAACACCCTTAACGTGCATATCAGCAAACTTCGCAAGAAACTGAAAGAGTGTTCTCCTGAGGAAGATTTTATTGAAACTGTATGGGGAATAGGTTACCGTCTGAAAAAATGAAACATTTAAGGAATTTTTAAGACTTTTTATAAGTGTTTATTCAGATTTATGCGCTATAATGATAACATCAGGTAAATAAGAATTTTTACAGGAGGTTGCTTTTATGCGTGAGATCGTACTTCAGACTAAAAGACTGACTAAAAAGTACAAGAACTTTGTAGCTCTGAACAGTGCTGATATGACTGTATACCGCAAGGATATTTACGGGCTTATCGGCCGCAACGGAGCTGGTAAGACTACACTAATGAAAATGGTTACCGGTCTTGCACAGAAAACAGAAGGAGACTTTGAAGTCTTCGGAAAAAACAGCAATGAATATGTAAGTGAGAAGAAACGTGTCGGCTGTCTCATTGAGAATCCGGCATTTTTTCCGAATCTTACAGCTTATCAGAATCTGAGATACTATGCCTATCAGAAAGGTATAACAGATCTCAAACAAATTGATGATGCTCTCGATAGCGTCAAACTTACAGATGTCAGGAACCGTAAATTCCGCAAATTCTCTTTGGGTATGAAACAGAGACTCGGCATCGCCTTTGCGATGCTTGATAACCCCGACCTGATAATTCTTGACGAGCCTATAAATGGACTCGATCCAATTGGTATTAGTGAACTTAGAGATACTTTCCGCCGACTTAATGAAGAACGCGGAATAACCCTCGTAATATCGAGTCATATCCTTTCAGAGCTTTATGCTGTTGCAAACAGATTTTTGTTTATAGATAAAGGTATAGTGCTCAAGGAAGTTACAAAAGCAGAACTTGACTTTGAGTGCAGCCGTTGCATTGTGGTAAAGACTAACGATACCAAGCGCGGTGCAACAATGCTCGAGGAATTGCTCGGTATAAATGACTTTAAAGTTATTGATGAGAAAGAGATACGCATATACGCGCCGAATATCAAATCAGTTGATGTCAACCGTGCTCTTGTTAACGGAGGACTTGATATTTCTGAGATATTTGAATCAGGTGTATCACTTGAGGATTATTTCAAGCAGCTTGTCGGGGAGGGAAAGTCATGATCAATATACTGAAATCAGATCTGTACAGAGCTGTGCGCAGTAAAGGATTTTATATAGCATTAGTATTTGTACTGATAGTTTCTGTTTTTTCTGCTGCTATCATGCAGCCGGGAATAATTTTTTCTGCCGGTCTTCAGCAGTCAGATATATATGAATGTCTTGATATTCCCGAAAGTGAATTAGCCAAGTTCTCCATTTCTGAGACAAGAGATTATCTGATCCATAATGACAGATATTTTTTGGAAAGAGACTACTTTTCTCAGAGCATGAACATATATTATATGTTCATTATAATGACTGTCATAGTTATAGCTTCAGATTTTTCAAATGGCAGTGTCAAAAACACTTTGTCTTCGGCAATAAGCAGAAGAAAGTATTATATATCTAAGGTCGGCTTAACTGTGATATTATGTATGTTGTTGATGCTTTTAAATGCTGTGTCAATTCATTTATGTATGCGGATATTTAATAATGGTGCAAATATACTCAGTTTTGCCGAATTGATGAAGATCTACGTGCTGCAGCTGCCGGTAGTGCTCGCGTTGGCGAGTGTATTGTCAGGGCTTGCATTCGTTTTCAGGAAAACAGCCGCGCTGAATGGCGTTTCGATACCGCTTATATTTTGCTTTCAGCTCATACTTGAGATATTTAAGGTGCTTCTTAAGTTTGATGAAGCCTATTTAGATTACGAATTATCCTCTATTTACTACTATATGGCACACGATCCTTCATCATCATATATCATAAAAAGCTGCCTGATATGCGGTGCACTGATACTTGTATTCAATTTTATCGGTTACCGGTCGTTCAGAAAGGCAGAGATCAGATAACTCATCTGTCAGATAGATAGGGAAGAAGGAGAAACAGTTTATGGTTACAGCGATAGTTATTTTAGTGGTGATAATCTGTATATTACTGTTTCTTATTATTGCTCAGAACAGGGAACTGAGCAGCATAATCAAGCAGATGAAGTATATTGGCAGCAAGGACACGAATATTCTTGTCCGTTCCGAGAGGGGACTTGCGAACGGACTTATAAACGAGATAAATGTTATGCTCAAGGAGATACGGCAGATAAGGGCTGTCTACAAGCAAAAGAATCATGACCTTGAACAAATGATAACGAACATTTCACATGACCTTCGCACGCCACTGACATCTGCTATGGGGTACATCAATATTATTCAGAACTCTGAAATGTCTGATGAGGAGAAGAAGCGTGAGCTTGATATTGTCGAGAAACGTCTCATCAGACTTGAGGAGCTCATAAACTCGTTCTTTGAGTTTTCAAAGATCGTTTCATCCGGTAAAAAACCGGAGCTTTCTCAGATAAATCTTATATCAGTCCTTGAGGAGTCGATAGTTCATTATTATGATGACTATTCATCCCGTGAAAGACAGATAATACTGCGGTGCGACAAGCATAAGCTGATGATAAATTCAAATACCGGTATGCTTATGCGAATATTTGATAATCTCATAGGTAATTCATTGAAGCACGGAAACGGAGATCTTATTGTTACCGTGCTGGGCGATAACGAGGTCAAGATAATCTTTGAGAATGAACCGGAGATACGAAATGTGGATTACGACCATATCTTCGATGAATTCTATACTACGGATATTTCTCGTACGAAGGGAAATACCGGACTTGGACTTGCGATTGCCAAGCAGTTTACGGAAATGCTCGGCGGTGAGATAAACGCTGAGCCTCATGATGATATTTTCAGAGTATCCATTAGATTTTTCGCATAAAACTGTTGATGTATAGGTGGTGTTAGTATGATCGCTGCATACTATGAGGCGTTATTTGTGTTATCTGTGCTCTTTTCTCTTGTATATGCTTTGATGTGGAATAAGCATTTTGATATACATTTTACATTGATATTTATTTTTGTTCCGATAAGCGTACTGGGATATTTTTTATTTGTAAACGCAAAAGATGCAGGTGCTGCTCTTGCGGCAAACAAAGTTATCTATATCGGCGGATGTTTTCTGATGCTGTTTATAATGCTGAATGTTTTCGAGTTATGCAGAATAAAGCTGAATAGTTTCTTACAGGCATTGTTCATGGTCGTCAGTCTTGTGGTTTATATGTCCGTCCTAACTATAGACAAGAGTACGGTATTTTACAAAGAATTCAAATTCAAGCAGGTCGGCGATATAGGAGTTCTGTACGACAAAGAATACGGACCTATGCACACGGCATTTATTGTTATGGTTTTGACATACTTTATGCTGAGTGTATCTGCTGTCGTATATGCTTTCTTCAAAAAGAAGGATGTTTCTCGTCATCTGATATATCTGCTGTTCCTGCCTGAGATAACGGCAGTAGCCTGCTATATTTTCAACAGGTTTGTTAATTTAAGGATTGACCTCCAGCCGGCAGTATATACCTTCGCGCAGTTCGTTTATCTTATCATTGCTAAGAGAGTTTGTCTCTATGACATTGACGACAGTGTCGTGGATTCGCTCGTTCAGAACGGTGATACGGGAATAATATCGATAGACTTTACTTATAATTATCTCGGCTGTAACAAGACGGCAAAGAAATTCTTTCCGGCGCTCGAAAAGCTTACGGTTGATAAGCCGATTGATCAGGATCCGGAAGTTAACGAGCCTATCATGAAGTGGCTTTCGGACTTCACGAATGACGAGAGCAAGAATAAGTTCTATTACAACAAGGATGATAGCATATATCTTATAAATCTCCGTTACCTCTATAATGGTGAAGATATACGAGGCTATCAGTTCGTTATTACTGACGATACCAAGAATCAGAAGTACATAGAGCTCATTGACCGTTATAACACGGATCTTCGCAGAGAAATAGCTGAGAAGACCAACTACATCATAGATATGAGCAACAACCTTGTTATGGGACTTGCTATGATAGTTGAGAGCCGTGATAACTCGACCGGCGGTCATATCAAGCGTACAAGGCAGGCTGTAAGACTGCTGACGCTTGAAATGATGAAAGATAAGGCGTTTGGACTCAGCGATGAGTATTACCGTGATATTATCAAGGCTGCTCCTATGCACGACCTTGGCAAGATAGCAGTAGATGACGCGGTTCTAAGGAAACCTGGCAAATTCACTGATGAGGAATACAATAAGATGAAAGTTCACGCTGCCGAGGGGGCGCGTATAGTTCACAGCATAATGCAAGGCAACGATGATACAGAATTTGCAGTTATAGCTGAGAATATGGCACACTATCACCATGAACGCTGGGACGGCTCCGGCTATCCTGACGGACTCAAAGGTGACGAGATACCTGTTGAAGCTCGTATAATGGCGCTTGCAGATGTATACGACGCACTTGTCAGCAAGCGTGTTTATAAGGAAAAGATGTCTTTTGCGCAGGCTGATAAGATAATACTCGAGAGCATGGGAAAGCACTTTGACAGAAATCTTGAGAAATATTACATTCAGGCTAAACCACGCCTTGAGAATTATTACAGTCATCTTGACGACGACGAAAACTGATATTAATAAATATGATTACAGACCGAGGATGAAACATCCTCGGTTTTTTATGTTCATAATAAACAATTGCTTTGTGAGTGTTTAAATCAAAATCTTTGATAATGTCTAATTTGTATTGACTTTATGTACAAATTATGTTATAATTATGTAAAGTGTGACTAATGGTGTACAAAATGAAGATTTGGTGCAGTTTATAAATATAAAATATAGAAAATAGCTGTTATAGATAATATAATGAACAGTTTAAGTGCTTGACAGCAGATAACTCTCTGTATCTGCTGTTGAAATAATATTTTTTAATTTTAGGGGGTAATACTTATGAAGAGTAAAGCTATGAGCGCAGTCCTCTCATTGTGCTCAGCTGCTGCATTGGTGTTCTCAGGTGTGAGCATACCGGAGCAGAATTTTACGGCTGATGCCGCTTCGGAAACAACAACAGTCTCAAATCCTCTCATTTGGGCAGATGTTCCGGATGACGACATCATCAGAGTTGGTGACACATATTATATGATCAGCACGACTATGTATTTTAGTCCGGGTGCTCCGATCATGAAATCAAAGGATCTCGTTTCGTGGGAAATATGCAACTATGTTTATGATACCTATGCTAACGGCGACGTCCAGAATCTCACCAACGGCAAGCATGACTATGCGCACGGTCAGTGGGCAGCAAGTCTCCGCTACAACAAAGGAAAATTCTACGTATTCTTCGGAAGTTACGGCTCCAATAAGTCCTATATCTATCAGACAAGCGACATTGAGAACGGTATTTGGACTCGCAGCGAGATAAACGGTATGTACCATGATGCATCAATTCTCTTTGATGATGATGGCCGTAATTACCTTGTACACGGTTCTGGCGGTAACTGCAATATCAAAGAACTCAATTCTGATATGACAGGCTTTAAATCGGGCGGCGTTGACAAACAGCTCTTCAAGACTGAATTTAACAACCTCGCAGGTGAGGGCTGGCATATTCAGAAGATAAACGGTTATTACTATATTTTCGGTATCGCATGGCCGTCAAACAGCGGACGAATCGAGTTCTGCTACCGTTCAAAGAATCTTCTCGGAAGCTATGAGTGGAAAACAGTTCTGAATTCCGGTCTCGGAACCTATGGAAGTGGTGTTGCACAGGGCGGCATCGTTGATACTCCTGACGGTCAGTGGTACGGACTTCTTTTCCAGGATCACGGAGCAGTAGGAAGAATACCTGTTCTCGTACCAGTAACTTGGCAGAACGACTGGCCGATCATGGGCGTGAACGGAAAAGCTCCGCTTACATTTGAGATTGAGGGCGGTACAACTGGTACACAGCTCGCTAAGCCCGATCAGTTCTCATACAGCAGCAATAAGCTTGCACTTGAATGGCAGTGGAACCACAATCCTGATAATAAATCCTGGTCTGTTACAGAGCGTGACGGATATCTAAGACTTCACAACAATACGATAGCTTCTAACATACTCTGGGCTAGAAATACATTGACTCAGCGTACTGAGGGACCTTCTTGTTCCAGTATAATCAAGCTCGATACAAGAGGAATGAAGGTCGGAGATCATGCAGGATTATCTGCTTTTCAGCTTCGTTATGGAAATGTCGGAGTATTCGTTGACAATGACGGCAGCAAGAAGGTCTATATGTCCGTTAACAATGGCGGAAGCGATGTTGCGTCTTCAAGTGAAAGTAAGGTCGAACAGGTAGCAATGTCCGGAGACGAGGTGTACCTCAAGGCCAATTTCCGCTACAATACTGTTGACGGTGCCGGAAACTGCTCCAACAATATCGATAAGGCAACATTTCAGTATTCATTTGATGGTAATAACTGGAAAAGCATAGGAAAAGAGCTTTCAATGTCATATGATCTCAAGCTGTTCACCGGATACAGAAGTGCTATTTACAGCTATCCGACAAAGAGTACAGGCGGATATGCTGATATCGATTACTTTGACTATGAGCGTGCTGAATGGAATGCGCCCAATATTGTTGAACCTGATCCTGATGGATATTTCTTCCATGATACATTTGAGAGCGGTGTTGGCAAGTGGACTGGCAGAGGTTCTGCTTCTGTTGAATCTTCAGGCAGCGCAAGTTATTCAGGCAGCAAATCCCTCTATACATCGGGCCGTGAAGCCAACTGGAACGGCGCTTCAAAGGCTCTCAGCCTGAGCACGTTCAAACCTGGTGAGAAGTACAGCTTCAGCGCTGATGTTATGTACAACGACGGCCCTGCTTCACAGAAGATCTACCTTTCATTCCAGTATAAGGATTCAGAGGGCGATGTTCAGTATGATAAGATAGACATTCAGACTGCAGTAAAGGGTGAATGGCTCCAGCTTAAGAATACTGATTATAAGATACCTGAAGGTGCAACTGATCTTTACATTTATGTTGAAACTGAAAAAGGTACAGATAGCTTCTATGTAGATGAAGTTATAGGAGCTCCTGCCGGTAAAGAAATAGATGGACCTGCACCTATCTCTATGAGCCCCGGAGACCTCAACTGTGACGGTAAGTTCAATGTGTTCGACATTATCCTTGCTAAAAAAACTATCGTTTCCGGTAAGTTTATAAGTGCCGTTTCGCAAACAAATGCAGACGTTGATCAGGACGGCGACTATACAATTGCTGATCTTATCCTTATGCAGAATTATCTGCTTGGCAGAATAAATGTATTTCCGATAGCAGAAAAGCCGCATACAGCAATGACTATGTCTGCATATACTGACGTTGTAAAGGCTAACGTAAGAGAATCAGAGCCTAACGACTCACACAGCGAGAAAAACGGAGTTCAGTACGGAACAGTAAAGAAGGATTCATACTATTCTACGACCTGCAAGAGACAGAAGAATTACAATATACTTCTTCCTGCCGGATACACGGAGAGTAAAAAGTATCCTGTTATGTACGTGCTTCATGGTTACTATGAGAATCCTGACCGTATGATAATCCAGGGGAATGGTACAATGTATACACGTCAGATCATTGGTAATGCTATTGCTGCCGGAGAAGCAAAGGATATGATAGTTGTATTCCCTGATGTGTTCTCGAGTGATACGCTTAAGTCATGCACAGGTATGGATGAGACAAATAACCGTGCATATGACAACTTCATAAACGACCTTACAAATGACCTTATGCCTGAGATAGCAAGCAAGTACAGCATACTTGAGGGCAAGGACAACACAGCTGTCACAGGTTTCTCGATGGGTGGAAGAGAATCTCTTCTCATTGGCATGAAGCTCCCTGACAAATTTGGTTATATCGGAGCTATCTGCCCTGCGCCGGGCGTAACAGGTGCTTTCAAGTGGAGTGCTGATAATGAGCCTTATCTTCTCCACATCACAGCAGGCAGCAACGATACAGTTGTATATGATAACCCGAAGACATACCACGATAATTTCACCAAGAATGGTGTACCGCATATCTGGCAGTATGTAAACGGCGGCTATCACGGCGACAATAGTATCCATGCACATATCTATAACTTTGTTCGTGAAGTTTTCAAGGCTACTAAATAATATTTATCGAGTACCTGCGCAGATGTGCAGGTACTTTTTTATCACTTTATACAAAATGAGCGACAAAGCTTTATATAAAACGCAGAAATGCTGATGGATGCGGATTATTAGCGAAATTTATTGGACTTACATAAAATAAAGTGGTATAATTGGCTTACAGAGTTTTTTACAGGGGTGTTAAAATGAGATTTCACAGGATCGCAGCTGTAATGGCTGCGTTTTCAATGACAATAACAGCTTTACCAATTTCTGACATAAATTTTACAGTATATGCTGCGATGAACACTGATGAACTGACACTATACACGATCGGTTCAACGTATTCTGATAAGCTAACTCTTCCTGACGGAGCACTCACCGAGTTTCAGCTTGAGGCAGATGAAGGAGATATCATAGCCTGTAAGGTTAAATCCGGAAATTCAGTCGAAGTTAATTCTAATGGGCTTGTCAAGCCTAAATCCAGGACTATTTACTGGAATGGCGGTATGGGTACATCGTGGTCGACAGGTGCTGAGGGTGAAACTGTTGAAGTGCGCTATGAGACAGGTGATTCTGTAGTAACGGTATTCACTGATGAAAGCAGATATGATGTTACCGTTCACGTAGTCGATTACGCTGAGGTCTATGCTGATAAAGTCATCGATGATTATCTTTCTGAGAATTATAGTGAGAAAATGACATTTGAGGAGAAACTCGATGTTATAACAAAGTTTCCGGCCACATATATATACGATGCCTATTATTCAGATTATATAGGTATGGTTATTAATGGCGGCGGTGACTGTTGGGCGAGCTCAGATCTGATACTCAGAGAATGTGAAAAAGTCGGAATAAATGCCCGGATAAGAAACGGCAACAAAGATCCCGGTGCGGGTTCAGGTCACAAGAATGTTTTAGCCTGGGAAGACGGGCAGTATTATGAACTTGAAGCCGGATATGGCTCAACAGCTGTTCCGCGGCCTTACAGCGTCAGAAAGCGAGATTCATTGTACTGTGTCAAAAATACAGCTGACGGATATATGGTATACCAGTATGACGGCATCGAAAGTGACGGAACTTCGTTGACATTTCCGTCTGAGTATTACGGAAAGCCGGTTGTGGGCGTTGGTGACAGCATATTTACAAACAACAGCTATATAACAGATGTAACTCTGCCTGAAAACTACACTTCGATAGGTGAGTATGCGTTCTTTGCGTGCAAGTCACTGAAAAAAATTGTCCTCCCATCTACACTTACTGAGATCGCACCAGGAGCACTGACTAAGACAGCTGCTTTGGAGGAGATAATTATATCGCCGGATAATAAGAGCTTTATGTTTGACGGACATGCTGTATATACAGCAGACGGCTCAGAGATTGTTCATGTCAGAAATCTTGAAGAGTTCACCATCCCGGAAACTGTGACCGTTATACGTGATCAGGCTTTCAGATACAATGGGACAATGAAAAATATCAAAATACCGGACAATGTACTGACGATAGGCGAAGCTGCATTCCATAATTCGGCTCTTGAAAATGTAGAGATAGGCAGCGGTGTGACTTCAATAGGAGCATACAGCTTTGCTATGGATAAGAATATGAAGTCGGTATACATTCCGCCGACTGTCACTTCGATAGGCGACTATGCGTTTGGCTACACAACGACTATCAGCAAGCCGGAAGCTGACTTCATTATTTATGGCGCTCCCGCATCTGCAGCTGAAAGCTATGCAAAAGATAACGATATAACATTCATACCTAAGGAAGAAATAATTGACGGTGAAAGATGCTACGGCGACGCTAACTGCGATAACAATGTGAATATTGCTGATGCAGTGCTGGTGATGCAGGCTGCTACAAATCCTGATAAATACGCTCAGGGAAAAACAGCGTACAGCATATCTGCTCAAGGTGCGGTAAATGCTGATGTTGACGGTTTAACGGGACTTACGAACAAAGATGCACTTCTTATACAGCAGTATAAGCTCGGTATTATTACAGAATTTCCTGTGCAGAAATAGTTTTAAAAGCGATAGGCTCAAACTGAAATGAGTCTATCGCTTTTGTATAACAGTTGACAAATGTTGTTCTTTATTGTATAATATTAACAACAAATACCGGAGGTGTTACTATGAAAGTATTGTTCATCGGCGGTACGGGAACTATAAGTATGGCGATAACCCGACTGCTTGCTGAACAGGGACATGAACTGTTCCTTCTTAACAGAGGAAGCCGCTCTGAAGAGCTTCCGGACAACGTGCAGGTCATTAATTGCGACATAAATGATGTTGAAGACGTAAGAAAGAAGCTCGGCAATATGAGCTTTGACACAGTAGGCGAATTTATAGGCTTCGTTCCGGAACATGTAAAGCGTGATGTGAGTTTGTTCTCAGGCAGGACAAAGCAGTATATCTATATCAGTTCTGCTTCTGCATATCAGAAACCGCTGTCAGATTACCGAATAACGGAGAGTACTCCGCTTGCTAATCCTTACTGGCAGTATTCACGTGATAAGATAGCCTGTGAGGAATATCTTATGGACGAATACCGCAGGAATGGCTTCCCGGTGACTATCGTTCGCCCGAGCCATACTTACGATGAGCGTTCGATTCCGCTTGGAGTACACGGTAAAAACGGCAGCTGGCAGGTCGTAAAACGTATGATCGAAGGTAAACCTGTTATTATACACGGAGACGGTACTTCGCTTTGGACTATTACACATAACAGTGACTTCGCAAAGGCTTATGCCGGACTTGTCGGCAATATCCACGCGATTGGTCAGGCATATCACATAACTTCGGATGAAAGTCTCACATGGGATCAGATATATCGGATAATAGCTGATAGTCTTGGCATTGAACTTAAAGCAGTTCATATTCCGTCAGAATTTCTTGCTGCTGTCAGTGACTATGACCTTACGGGCAGTCTTATCGGCGACAAGGCAAGCAGTGTGGTATTTGACAACAGTAAGATAAAACGTGCTGTTCCTGATTTCAGAGCAGTTGTAAGAGCAGATCAGGGAATAAGGAGTACGATCGCGAATATCCTTGCACATCCTGAGCTTCAGAAGGATGATCCCGAATTTGATGTTTGGTGTGACAGAGTAATAAGTGTATTTGAAAAGGCTAAGGAGGAATTAGCAAATGAATAATTTTCAGTTTTGGAGTCCGACAGAGTTCGTTTTCGGAAAAGGTACAGAAAACGATGCAGGTAAATATGTTAAGAAGCACGGCGGCAGTAAAGTTCTGCTGCATTTCGGAGGCGGCTCTGCTGAAAAAAGCGGACTTCTCGGTAAGATAAGAGCCTCCCTTGACGGCAGCGGCATAAAGTATATCGAGCTTGGCGGTGTTAAGCCAAATCCTCGTGATACTCTTGTATATGAGGGAATAGATATCTGTCGTAGAGAGGGGATAGATTTCATTCTTGCTGTTGGCGGCGGTTCTGTTATCGACTCGGCTAAGGCAATTGCTATGGGCGTTCCATATGACGGTGACTTCTGGGATTTCTATACCATAAAAGATCCCGAAGAAGCTCTGCCGGTCGGCACAGTTCTCACGATTGCTGCTGCCGGAAGCGAGGGCTCAGGTGACTCTGTAATAACCAAAGAAGATAGCGGCTTGAAGCGCGGTGCCGGTGCAGATGTACTCAGACCTCGTTTCTCGATACTTGATCCGGAGCTGACCTGTACTCTTCCGGTTTATCAGACTGCATGCGGTGCAACTGATATTATGGCTCATGTTTTTGAGCGTTACTTCACAAATACAACTGAGGTTGAGATTACAGACAGACTGTGCGAAGCAGTTCTGCTGACTATGATACGTGAAACTCCCCGGGTAATAGCTCAGCCTGACAATTATGATGCGCGTGCAAATATAATGTGGGCTGGAACTGTTGCACATAATAATATCGTAGGTGTAGGAAGGGAACAGGACTGGAACAGTCACGGTATCGAACACGAGCTTTCTGCTCTGTATGACTGTGCTCATGGCGCAGGACTTGCTGTTATAATGCCGGCATGGATGGAGTATGTCTATAAGCATGACGTTAACCGTTTTGCTCAGGCTGCAGTTCGTGTATGGGGATGCCATATGGATTATTTTATCCCTGAGAAGACTGCTCTCGAGGGTATCAAGCGATTCAGGAGTTTCCTGCATAGCATAGGTATGCCTATTAACTTCGCAGAACTCGGTGCAAAGGAAGAGGACATCCCAAAACTCGTTGAAAAATTCGGCCTCGGCGACGGAAAAACAGGCGGTTTCGTACAGCTTTCATCCGAGGATATTGCTGAAATATACAGGATCGCAGTTAAAGCAGAATTGTGAGAGGAACATTCTGATGCAATCATAAATTGAACCTAAAAATACATTGCCCCGAAGCGTACTTATAACAGCTTCGGGGCGTTTTTATATCTGATTGTATGCGTGTGAGAGACGATTGTATTATTTTTCAAAAATACTTGACTTTGTATATGATATGTGATATACTACGAAAATATATTACTAGTAATAGAAAGTGCAATTTCGTCGAATTAAGAGTTTTTTAAGAATTCTGATAAGTAATTATTAAGGAACTTATGCTATACTATTCGTCTAAAGAAGATTGTGGTAATGCAGGCGCTTTATTAGCGGTACCTTTGTTATAGTATTCTGAAGATTATGATTGACACTATCTGACGTGAGTACTATAATGTGAGCATACAAAAACGCAATGTCAACAGTATAAGAGGTGGGCAAAATGAAAGAGATCATAAGAATCAATCACATAACAAAAGAGTTCAAGGTTCTCAACAGACGAGAGGGACTCAAGGGCAGTATCAAGGATCTGTTCTCACGCGATTATAAGATAGTCAGAGCTGTTGATGACATTTCCATGAGCATACAGCAGGGCGAGATAGTAGGTTATCTCGGACCAAACGGTGCCGGAAAGTCTACAACTATCAAAATGATGACAGGCGTACTTGAACCAACATCCGGTGAGATACTTGTTGACGGAAATGTTCCGTATAAGAATCGTTCTAAAAATGCACAGAACATAGGCGTTGTATTCGGACAGCGTTCACAGCTTTGGTGGGCATTGCCGCTCATAGAGTCTTTCAGGCTTCTCAAGGACGTTTATCAGATAGAGGATAAGCAGTATAACAGCATCATAGAGCTTTATAAGTCGCTCGTTGATATAGAGCCGCTTCTGCATAAACCTGTTCGTCAGATGTCTCTCGGACAGAGGACACTAAGCGATATACTTGCTGCATTCCTGCACGATCCTAAGATAGTATTCCTTGATGAGCCTACTATTGGTCTTGACGTATCTATGAAAGCAAAGATCAGAAAGCTCATCAGCGCTCTCAACAAGGAGAAGAACACTACTGTTATTCTTACAACACATGATATGGGAGATGTTGATGCACTATGCCGCAGGATCGTCATTATTGACAAGGGCAAGATGCTCTATGATAATGATATTGAGCATCTCAAGAGCTTCTTTGGTTCATATCGTACTCTCAAGATAAGAGTTGACGGAGACCTCAAGGCTCAATCTGAGGTAATTCAGAAGGAAGTTCCTGATTTTGCTGTTAGCGCTGACGATGAATGGATATCTATCCTTGTTGATGAGGATAAAAAGAAGGTCATGGATGTTCTCAATCAGATTCAGAGCAGTCATTCTATCAAGGATATGAAACTCGAAGAGATCTCCTCCGAAGATGTTATCAGAAAGATATATGAGGAGGGAGTCGAATGAAAATAAAAAAGTACCTGACGCTAACTCGTGCAGGAATTATCGAATCCCTGCAGTTCAGACTGTCTATGCTTGTAATGGTAATAGGCAATCTTCTTTATCTGATAGTCATATACTTCCTTTGGAAAGCGATTTATGCTTCAGCTGATTCAGACGTGGTAAACGGTATGACTTTCTCGGATACGCTGATATATCTTGTACTTGCAACTGCACTCTTCAACTTTATGGAGATGTATACGGTATGGCAGATAGGCCGTGACATACAGTCGGGAAAAATAGTTCTTGATCTGGTCAAACCAATAGACTACCGGCGGTATATATTCTGGTCGTTCTCGGGCAGCTTTGTAACGAATTTCCTGTTCACATTTTTGCCGACTTTCATAGTAGTTACAGCTGTAACGCATGGCGCGATACATATGGGACTCAATCTTCTGTACTTTGTTGTATCAGTCGTTCTTGCGATAATGATAAATTACAGCATTGATTTCATAGTCGCAACTATATGCCTTTACACCGAGTCGATATGGGGAATAAATATGATGAAGCAGGTGATAGTTCTTCTTCTTTCAGGAGCAACTGTTCCGCTCGCGTTCTTCCCCGATACACTCAGAAACGTTGTTGATCATCTGCCTTTCCAGGCTATATATAACGCACCGCTGACGCTTCTTCTCGACGGAGATCCCGATATGAAGGATGTCTGCATAACACTTGGAACTCAGCTTGCGTGGTGTGTTGGTATGTTTATCGTCAGCAAGCTCTTTTGGAAGTGCTCGATAAAACAGATTACTGTGAACGGAGGCTGAGACTATGAAAAGAAAAGGATTAAGGTTTTACCTTCGTATCTATTTCAAGATACTTGCTCAGGATATAAAGAGCAAAATGAGCTACCGAGCTGACTTTATTATCTCAACACTTGGTATGATATTCACGAATATAGCAGGTTTTGTCAGCTTCTGGATACTCTTCCGAAGCTTTCCGGACATAAAAGGCTGGAGCTATCATGAAATGCTGTTCCTCTATGGCTTCTCGCTGATATCGCTTACACCTGTCCAATGCTTGTTTGATAATAACTGGAGTCTGAGAAGCTACGTATACTCGGGCGATTTTATCAAGTATTGTTTCCGTCCGATAAATCTGTTCTTCTACTATCAGTCAGAAGTATTTGACATCAAGGGACTCGGACAGCTTGCGTTTGGTATCGGAACTCTCGTTTACTCATGGAACAAGATAGGGCTTGCCTGCACACCGCTGATGATACTGAAAATAGTAGTGTTCCTTATCACAGCATCACTGATAATGATAGCGTTGCAGAATGCAGCAGCAGCAACTTGCTTCTGGATTCAGAACTCGTTCTACATACTTGATTTAGCATATAGATTCAGGGACTATGCAAAGTATCCGGTAACGATATTCAGTTCAGTATTCAAGTTTATATTTACGTTCCTTATGCCTATTGCATTTATTGCGTACTATCCGAGTCTTGTAATACTCAGACCGGACGACGTACCGATACTGACGTGGTTGTCGCCGATTATCGGCTGCCTGTTCTTCTATGTCAGCTATAAGATATGGATGTACGGTGCGCTAAAGTACAACGGTACCGGTTCATAAAAAAGAAAAGCGCAGTTCTGAGAGCTGCGCTTTTGTGTATGATAAGGAGAATAAAACTATGATAACAGTTTATAAAATGGAGTATAAACATATTTCAGACGATAAATCTGATATTGAAATGGTGAGGTATTCTTCTGAGTATCGGGAGAAGTTTAAGAGTATATACAATGAATGTTACCATAAAATGAGAAAAGCTTTGGGAATTCAGCCGTATGACTTTATTCAGGATGATTCATTTTTTGAGTCAAATATGGATAATGTATATTTATTGTTGGATAAAGAAGTAATTATCGGAAGCGTCACTTTGAAAGGTAACGAGATAGACGATTTGATTGTTAACAACAAATATCAGGGAAAAGGATTTGGCAGAAAAATACTTCTTTGGGCATTGGAGCATATTAAAACAGAAAAAATAATTCTTCACGTGGCTGCATGGAATGAACAAGCAATTAACCTGTATAAAAATACCGGATTTGAGATTATTGAAACAATTACGATAAATAACTAAGTAAGAAAATAGTGGGAGTCATGAGACTTCCGCTTTTTTAAATACAATAGATAAAAAAATAACTCCCCGATTATTACCGGGAAGCTAATGGCGTGCCTGGAGGGATTCGAACCCCCGACCTACTGGTTCGTAGCCAGTCACTCTATCCAGCTGAGCTACAAGCACATCTCTTGACGACTTTAATATTATATCATATCAGTATAGTTTTGTCAATAAGGAATTGTAATTTCAGCAAAATAAACAAAATATTCTTGCGTGATTCTATAAATAAGATGATTAATGTAAAACTGCGTAAATATGCTTGACATAGCCTTATGTTTTTGGTATAATAATATTTGTTGTGAGACATTAGCTCAGTCGGTAGAGCATACGCCTTTTAAGCGTAGGGTCGAGGGTTCAAATCCCTCATGTCTCACCATGATGGCATAACAAAATTGATGACATGCCCAAAAAAGCCCGAATATTCGGGCTTTTTTGCTACCCGAATTTCAGAAAAGTTATTGAAAAAATGAGGGGTGACATTGGGGCGTTTTAAGGCTTTTTAGGGATTTGAACCCCCATAAAGGTAGTTTTGGAGCTCTTCAAAGGTCGATATACCGGCTAATCTCAGTTTTTTTCAGCTAAAAATAGTACACAAAGTTTCGGACTCGGTTTTAGTGGTTTTCACGAAATGTGAAAACGCTGGAATCGAGTCCTTTTTGTTTCTCCGAAAACCAACTGATAGTAAACCTATCAGCGGTTTGTGAGTCTTTTTCGACGGCATCGGCAGCAGGTCGAGAAACTACACCACTGATGACAGTAAAAGGCACTGTGAACGATTTGTGAGCCTCCTGTGGCAGATACATAGAAAGCAGATCACGCCTGCTGTCTATGGAATAATAATGTCAGGAGGAAAAGATATGAATAACTACTTTATGAGCGGTAAGCTGATGCATAAGGCTTCCGACCACAACACCAAACGCTGTGAGGTTGAGAAATGGGTATTCCTGCCTCACTCAGACTTTGAAAGGCTGAAAGCAAACCCATATCAGGAGCATGAAGCGATAACTGCTGCCAGAGACCTTATGTACGAAGACAAGAATGCCTACCACTGCATTATGCTGCTTGACGAGCACGGTGATGATCAATAAGCAGGGTATCAGGATGCTCCGGAGCTGCAGGATCAGTCTTTCAGCTTTTAATTTATCGATAAACGATAAAAAATTATCGTTTATTTCGCACAAGCTGAGCCCTTGTGGCTATATGGTTTTATGTAAGAAATGTAAAATTTAACGATAAACGATAAATTTTAGTTGACAAACGCTAATTCCTGTGATATACTAAGATCACAGAAAGGGAACAGACAGTTCCGGAACAAAAAATCGTAAAGGAGTTTTCACTATGAAAGACCAGACTATCAGAAACATCAATGACTTAGGCAAGGTAAGCCGCATCATCATCATCTTTTTTAAAATATTCGCTATTGTAGGTATCGTTTGCTCTCTTACAGGGGGCATAATCGCAGCAGTCATTCCCGGAGATTCCATTCAGATGAGGGGCTCTGCTGAAGCAGACGTTATAGTGGATCTCGATAAGCTCCCGGGAAAAGTATTCAGTGTTGACGAGGGTTCAGATTCCATAAATCTCTTTGGCACAGATCTCTCTATCTCATTCAAAGAGAACGAGAAAACAGATGAGGGCACAGTCTACAAAATGAATGCATCCGCAGGAAAAATGAAGTACAGCCATTTAAAGCCCCTGATAGTTCTCGGACTTTTCGGCATGGCAGTTTTCTGCACACTTGTTCTTATTGCTCTTATCTTCGGCCAGAAGCTCGCAAAGGCACTTTCAGTATGCGATTCACCCTTTGAGGAAAAGGTCATCAAAGCAATGATGAACTTCGGAAAATCTCTTATTCCAATGGCAGTATTCTTCGTTCTGCTCTACGGACTTTCCGGTGTAGGAACAGCTCTTGCAGTATTAGTTGTAATACTCTTCATCCAGATATTCAAGTACGGCGCTAAGCTCCAGCAGGAATCAGACGAGACATTATAAGGAGAGATCAGATATGAAAAAAGTTACCGCTATTTCAAAGATAAAAGAAAACAGCACCGCCATGTCAGTATTAATGGCTGTTCTCGGACTTCTCTGTCTGGGAGCCTGCGCTATGGGATTGGGAGATTCCCTGTATCACTCCACATTCACAGAGAAAAAAGAAGATATGGCAAGCCTTCTCGGAACAGGACTTATCTTTGCAGCCTGTGCATTTATTGCTGCATATTTATTCGTCAGGATATCCCGCACAGGTACTCCCTTCTCAGATACCTCAGTCAAGTGTCTGAAAAATATCGCCTTCCTTCTCTTCATAGGTTCCTTCCTTCCCAATATCCTGCTTTCATTATTCAGCGGAAAGTATGAGACCATAAACGATTCATTCATCGAGATATCAATGCTTGTCCCATCCGTCATAGTTTACTGTGCTGCTGAGGCCTTCAATTACGGCGTCATGCTCCAGCAGGAATCAGACGAGACTGTGTGAGGTGATATCATGTCGATAATCCTTAGACTTGACCGTGTAATGGCAGACAGAAAAATGAGCCTTAATGAACTGAGTGAACGGGTGGGAGTGAGCAACGTCAATCTTTCAAAGCTTAAAACAGGCAAGGTAAGCGCTATCCGTTTCTCTACTCTCGATGCAATATGCAGTGTTCTTGACTGTCAGCCCGGTGATATCCTGGAATACATCCGTGACAGCGAGCCTCAGCCATAAAAATTTTTTTCAGAAACTATTGACATCTGCGGACCTTTGTTGTATAATACCCTTGGCGGTACGATGTACCGACTATTTCACTGAAGAGTAAGAATATGTTCGTCAAGTGTTGGCCGGACGGGGAGTTGCCGGTTGAACGAAAAGTCCTCGGACTTGCGGTTCATATTCTGCATCCCGCTTCATAGGACATAGTGAAAAAGAATCAATACCTTCTTTTCTTGTCGTATGAGTGAGGAAAAGGAGGTATTTTTTATGACTGCAAACAACAAAAAGAATTCAGCCGTTATGACCAATGTAAAGCTTTTCGGAAATATCCGTGTCATGGTCATATCCGCCCTTTTCATCGCCATGAGCATCGTACTGGGCAAGATGCTGGCTGTCAACGTAGGTTCAAGCATCCGTATCAGCTTCGAGAATCTTCCCATTCTCATGGCAGGAGTATTTTTCGGACCTCTTGTAGGGGCAGCTGTTGGTGCGGGAGCCGATATCATCGGCTGTCTTATCGTGGGATATTCAATCAATCCCGTCATAACCCTGGGCGCTGCTTCCGTGGGACTCTTTGCAGGACTCGCCGCAGGTGCTTTCAGGAAAAAGCATACATTTTCCCATACTCTCAGCTCCGTAATGTCCGGTCATGCTATCGGCTCCATGCTCATTAAATCAATAGGTATGTTCATATACTTCCATACTCCGATACAGGTCCTGGTGCTCCGTGTGCCGCTGTATGTGGGAATAGGCCTTTTTGAGACATATATCATCACGCTTCTGCTGAAGAACCGCTCGTTCTCAGCTCAGCTGGAAAGGATGTGCGGCAAATGACCGTTACTGAAACAGCAGAAGAGCTGCTGAAAGGTGCTGCTGCTCAGGGCAGTGTGCTGGGACTTTCCCGTATCAGGGCTCTTCTTGAAAGAATGGGAGACCCTCAGGAAAAGCTCCGTATAATACATATATCCGGAACCAACGGCAAGGGCAGCTTCGGGGCTATGCTCGATTCTGTGCTTTGCAGTGCAGGCTATACCGTGGGCAGCTTCTCGTCTCCGGCCATAACCTCCGTCACGGACTGCTTCCGCATAAACGGTGAGGAGATATCCTATGAGGAGCTTTGCTCCGTCCTCGCTGACATAGCTCCTGTGTGGGAAAGCCTTGAGGAAAAGCCCACTGAATTTGAAGTCCTTACCGCAGCAGCTTTTGAGCTGTTTCTGAGAAAGGGATGCAGTCTTGCTCTCATGGAGTGCGGAATGGGCGGTGACCTTGATTCAACTAACGTTATCACCTCTCCGCTGCTTTCCGTTATCACCAATATCCAGCGTGACCATATGGGCTTCCTCGGCAATACTGCCGCAGAGATAGCCTCCCATAAAGCAGGCATAATCAAACAGGGAAGACCTGTTGTCTTCGGCGGCAGCAGTGATGCTGAGGCTGTAAAAGTGATAAGCACCACCGCCGCAGGAATGTCCTCTGAGCTGACGCTCACTGATCTCTCACGGCTCTCGAATATAAGTTTCGGACTGTCCGGTACATCATTCAGCTTTGCAGGCTTCGGCAGGCTGGAGCTTTCTCTCATAGGCGAATATCAGCCGCATAATGCCGCAAATGTTCTCACTGCCGTGGAGGTACTGAGAAAAGAAGGAGTCACTATACCCGATGATGCTGTCAGACTGGGACTTGCTTCGGTCAAGTGGCATGGACGCTTTGAGCTGCTTAAAAGCTCCCCGCTTGTACTCTTCGACGGTTCTCATAATCCTGACGGCATACACTCTGCCGCAAAAACTATAGCCGCATTTTTCCCGGACACAAAGCCTGCACTTGTCATAGGAGTCATGGCCGATAAGGAATACGGCCTGTATGCGGATATCCTGGGCGGACTTATCGACTGCGTATTCACAGTCACTCCGGATAACCCTCGCTCACTTGACTGCCGTAAGCTGGCTGAGACCTTCGCTCAGAAGGGAATATCCGCCAATGCATATCCTGTGCTCTCTGAGGGAGTAGCTGCGGCTTACAGCTATGCTGCCGAAAGAAAAATCCCTCTTATCGGCCTTGGGTCACTGTATATGTACAGGGAATTTGTCTCGGCACTCGGTTCTGTCGGACAGCAGAAAGATGTGTCATAATACCATCTGACACTCCTGCTGCTTCCTTATTTTAATAGAAGAACGTGTAGGGGCGGCCTGAGGCGGTCCGCATGGTGATAACTAAAAACTAAGTGTAGGAGCGGCCTGTAGCGGTCGGCAGGGTAATAACTAAAAACTAAGTGTAGGGGCGGCCTGTCAGCGGCTCTTTCTCTTTGTTTGGAATTTTTCTATGATTGAGGTGTATAGAAAAAAGCTCCATGTATCGTAAGATGCATGGAGCAAGTATACATATTTGTTAACTGAAAAACATTTTTATAAATATGGTTTTTCTCTTGACAAAAACCATATAATATGCTATACTATATACAAAAAATGAATAGCGCGTAGGCGTTTTAAAAACGGTGATATTAAAAACCGCTTTAAATTGCAGAAAAACGAATGTCATCAATTTTGTTATGCTCAGACATATTTCAAATGCCTGTTTTTCGCTGAAATGCCGAAATACAGGCATTTGTTTTTTATCTCTTTTGCAGTTTCAACTGCGCGTGTGACGATTTAACTGCATTTTGTCACACGAAGTTCCTACAAAATCACACGAAAAATCACACGAATCCAAGGTGGTATCATACTTATTTTTTATTATACGCAAGGAAATAATTTTTTGAAAAGATGTTAAATCTTTTGTGCAAATATTTCTTTAGGAGTTGATACAATGAATATTGATAACACACTTTATACTGGCAAACCTGCCGAGAGGCGTTCAGATGTTGAAATGGCCATATACGATAAACTTGACTCTCTTGGTATTGAGTACAAGAGAGCAGACCATGACCACGCTGATACTATGGAGGATTGTCTTGCTATCGAAAAGGTACTTGGTGCTAAGATATGCAAGAACCTGTTTCTCTGCAACCGCCAGAAGACCAGCTTCTATATGCTTCTTATGTCGGGAGATAAGCCTTTCAAAACAAAATTCCTGACATCGCAACTAAACTGCGCTCGACTCTCTTTTGCGGAAGCAGACAAAATGTAGGAGTATCTGCATACTATCCCCGGCTCTGTATCAGCGTTGGAGCTTATATACGATACCGATAATAACATTCAGCTCGTCATAGATAACGACCTTATGAGTGATGAGTACATCTGTGGACATCCCGGTATCAATACATCGACAGTCCGTCTGCTCCGTGACGATATGCTGAAATATATCCGTGAAGCTAAGCATGAGCCTACATTAATAGATCAGCCGATTGAATGAAATATAAAGCGAAATCCGCACCACTGTTGACTATTTCAGTGGTGCGGAAATGTTTTTAGTTCAATATTCAACAATCAATATCATATCGCCTGAACCTACCATTTACATATTTTCTCTGCTTTAAATGCTTTTTAGTTCAATACTGAAAACGCTGCCCGTACCTACCACGGATTCAGCCCTGCAAATGCCGTTATGCTGGCTGATGACCTGCTTTACGATAGCAAGTCCCAGACCGGAAACGCCCTTACCGCTGCGCTGACGCCGGGTATAGTATCTGTCCCAGATATGTTCAAGCTCATCGTGAGCAATTCCGCTGCCGTGGTCAGATATTTCAATGATAACATTACCCTTTTCCGTTCTTAGCGAAACACCTGTCCATTTGTCCTCACCTGCATGGCGCACAGCATTATCCAACAGATTATATACTGCTCTTTGCAGACGTGCGGCATTTCCCTTGACATGGATGTTATCGGCAATATTGCGTTCAAAGACATAACCTTCCTTTGAATACAGCTTCTCGAAGCTGTCCGCAACAGATGTTACCGTATCGCTGAGAACAACGTCATTCATTACGGTTTCGCTGTCGGACATCTGAAGCTCGGAATACTCAAGTATCTCGTTTACAAGAGCAGTGAGCCTGTCTGCTTCTTCTACGATAACTGCAACGTCCTCCGCACACTGCTTTTCGTCTTCACGTGAAATATCCCTTATCATTTCGGCGTATCCCTTTATCATAGTCAGGGGAGTACGCAGGTCATGGGAGACGTTTGCGAGCAGCTCGTTCTGGAAATCCCTGTTCTTTTTCAGCTTCTTGGAAGTTGTATAAAGAGTAGTATTCAGCTCGTCAAGCTCAGTGCAGAAGCCTTCGTTGAAATCTACATCATCATCTTTCTCACCCAGCTTATGCGCTTTTTCATTTAGCTGTGCCACCGGCTTTGAAAAGCTCTTGGACATAAATAGTGCAAGTACAAAAGCTATTATTATTGACAGCAGTGTTACCCATACAAGCTGTATGCGTATGATTCGTGCAGTCGATCCGACGGCATTGAGAGTAGTTCTAATGTAAAGAACAGCTTTCCCATCACTGCCATAGAAATCTATCAAGCGCCCATAAACATAGCTTTCATCTGTCTGTAATTCAGCTATGCCATCAGCAGACGAATTCAATTCATTGAGGAATTCCAAATAGTTTTCGGGAAGTTCACGGTATTGCTGATGTTCATTTCTTAGATCTGTACGATCGTTTTTTAACCTGTTTTTATGCCCTTTCTTGTATTCGTCTGAACTGTAAATGATATTCCCGTCAGTGTCGGTAACGAATACAAGTATCGAATTGCTCCGGGATACATCGTCAATATACGACGTGATATCACTGTTACGGCTTTCTTCGCTTATCTTATCAGCGACTTTTACGGTGTTTTTGATTATCATGCCATTATAGAATTTTTGAAGAAAAACCGTCTGCAAAAGCCACAGAACAGTGAATATGACAACAGTAAAAAACATGAAGTAGCTGATCAGTTTTTTACGGAATGGATTTGTTTTACATTTCAAATTTATATCCCACCCCTCGCACTGTTTTTATGCTGTCGCGGTAGTCACCAAGCTTGCTGCGAAGAAGCTTTATCTGCCAGTCAACAGTTCTGTCAACGCCGAAACTGTCATAGCCCCATACCTCATTGAGTATCTTGTCACGAGAAAGGACTATGCCCTTATTATTCACCAGTAACAGCAGAAGTGAATACTCTTTGGCGGTCAAATCAGCCTTTTCGCCGTCAACAGTAACCGTCAGTCCGAGCGTGTCAATCTCAATTCCACCGACAGTAAGCTTTCCATTGTCGGATTTTTGTTCTGTACTTTTGCTGTGACTGAGTATTACTTTGATACGAGCCATAAGTTCCATAGGCGAGAATGGCTTGGTGACATAATCGTCAACACCCACCTCAAAGCCGAAAAGCTTGTCAAACTCCGTACCTCTTGCGGAGAGCATTATCACAGGAACGTCCTTGAATTCCTTTATTTTCTTGCAGGCTGTGAAACCGTCCGTATCTGGCATCATAACGTCCATGATTATAACGTCGAAATCCTCGCTTTGGCACTTGTCTATGGCTTCTCTTCCGTCAGAAGCTGTAACGATATTGTATCCTTCACGCTGAGCGTAACGGCTTATGAGAGTTACTATATTCGGCTCATCATCAACTATCAGTATCTTCGGCATGGTACACCTCCGTATTAATATTGTAATTATTATACATGAAAAGCGCCCTTTTGTAAAGAGCGCCTTTATGTTAGTGGGAATGTCTGCCGCCGTGACCTCTCTGCTGAGTGCTGTTGGGATTTGTGAACTCAATACCGAGAGCATCAGCAACTGCTTCCTTTATACCATTGCTGCTGAATGTTGCGCCGCTCACCGCGTCAACATTTGTGCTCTGAGACTTGATGATTGAGGAAATCACTCCGTTCTCAGCGCGGCTGAAAAACTGCTCGTCATCACTGTATGAATTAACAGTAATATCGGTTATCTCACCGTTTTCAACGGTAACAGTCACATTTGTAGCTCCTCTGAAACCGTTTCCAGTGCCTGTGTAAACTCCGTCTGCGAATTGTTCTGATATTTCTGAAGCTATGCTGTTTTCATCAGAAGTTATAGTTACTTCGGGAGCTTCAGTTCCCGGTCCAGTAACTTCTTCGGTCACGGATTCGGCAGTTTCTGTTGCAGATTCAGTGTGTTTTATGTGCTTTTTCGTCTGCTCTGCTGTTGGTTCGGTTACTTCGGCAATTTCTTCTCCGAGAGCGTTCTTTACTGCATTGATTATGCCGTTGCTGCTGAAAGTTGCTCCGCTCACTGCATCAACGTCTGTACTCTGAGACTTGATGATCCCAGATATCACGCTGCTTTTTGCTTTTTGGAAGAATTCCTTATCGTCCTTGTATGAATCAACTGTAATATCAGTAATAACGCCGTTTTCCACAGTTACCGTGACTTCTGTTTTGCCTCTGAACCCGTTTCCGCTGCCTTTATATGTTCCGTCTGTATATATGCCGTTAGTTTCAGCTTCAGTAGTATTCTGAACCTGTACTTTGCTTTCTTCGGCAGAATCGGAAACAGCAGTGAGGATTCCTGCGTAGTAAAGACCAGCCACAGCTGTTGCGGCAACAGTTCCGGATATAGCAGGAAGTGTTTCAGCCGATATATTCTCATTGGGACATACTGAAGTACACTTCATACAGTTTATACATTCACCCGAGCGGATCTCATCGTACTTGTAAAGAGGTATGCTCATTGAGCACTTTGCAGTGCAGAGTTTGCAGTTTCCACACTTATCAGGCTTACGGTTCAAACTGTATATCCTGAAACGTGCTACCAGTGAGAACAGCGCTCCGAGCGGACAGAGATATCTGCAAAAGAAGCGTTCAATGAACAGCGAACCTATGATAATGAGGAGCAGAAATGCTCCGCCGAGGGTAAGAAAATATTTCAGACTGCTCCATCCGCGGTGAGAGCTTTATATGCCAAATACTGTCCAGTGACTCCA